>Ga0183100_1000274_pt1 | contig 54796 bp, 44 predicted proteins | sample Biomet2_FD_127789 | JGI IMG/M metagenome (GOLD analysis project Ga0183100, IMG submission 127789) | Microbial communities from bioreactor (seeded with anoxic lake sediment) at LBNL, California, USA - Biofuel metagenome 2 | ecosystem: Engineered > Bioreactor > Anaerobic > Unclassified ... | reverse complement strand
CCCCGCGCACCCCCCCCACCCCCCCCCACCCGCAACCACAAGCCCCCCCACCCCCGCAAGCCCTCGGCGCGCGACGCCCCCATCTTACTGATGCGCAAAAAGCCCGTGATGGCCGGCGTCGTAGGCAACAGTTGGGCCAGCCACCGGACGGCCGCCGGCATACATTCCGCCGGCCAGGCAAAGCCTGAGAGAAAAAGAAAGGGAAGCGAAAGCGGCAAAAGCATCTCCACAGGCATTTCGCGGTACTGATAAAGGGGGACCAGGGCCAGGCCGAGAAATATCGTTGCAAGAAAAAACGGCACGATGAAACACAGCAAATCAAGGGGATTTCCCCTCTGGGAAAAGGAGTAAATTCTCGGAACAAAAAAGAAATAATAGATGGCGTGGGTCATATAGACCGAAAGATAAGCCATCGTCTTTCCCAGCATGCGCGACAGGATGCGCCCCTTGGATTCCATCACCGGGACGCGCGGCCTTGATGCGACGCCGAGGAAGCCCACTCCCATAAGCAGTGTCTGCTCCAGCACGAGCAGAAGAACCGGGGGCACGGTATAGTGGGCGTAACCGCCCCAAGGATTGAAAAGCGGACGAAGCGCCAAGGAAGCCGGCGCCTGACGAATATGCGCCTGTTCCCTGGGAACGCCGGAAGCCCGGAGTCGGGTTATTTTGGCTGAAGCGGCCATGGCGGCCACGGCCTGTTTCACGCCCATAAACGCTTGGCGATAGATAAGAAAATAACTGGCATCGGCATACATACCCAAGGAGGTTTGCTCCCCGCGACGCAATTTTCGTTCAAAATCCTTGGGAATCGTCAGGATACCGCCCACCTCGCCGGACAACAGCGCCCGCTTGGCCTCGCCTTCACTCCCCACGTGCAATTTCACGACAGCCGCCTCTCCGGCATCCGTCAACCGTGCGAGCTTGCGGCTCAAATCAGAGCGGTCCTGATCCAAGACGGCCAGGGGGACCCCCCGTGGCACCTCGTTGAGGTAGGGCGTCGGATAAAACAACGAATACATGACAGCCGCTCCGACCAGGATAAGCCGGGCCCCCCGGTTGGTGAAGATGTTCTTCACTTCCCCCATCCAGGCATTGAAAAACGCACTCATAATTCTCCCCAAGTCGCGGGATTACGCAGCCGGTATGAGAGGATGGGGCCGGCAATAAGCGGACAAATGAGAATAAATGCCCCCATGACGGCCACATCCTGCATCGCCATGGACAAAGGCGCGCCATGGAACCCGTAGCGCACCAGGAACTCCAGATACCAAGTCAATGGCAGCAGCCCGCTCCATATTTTGGCGAAAAGGGGCATTCCCAAGATCGGAAAGGTGATGCCGGTAAACGCGAACGCCGGTGCGGCATAAACGGCGGCCAGACTGGTGGACAGGCGAAAATTGCCAAGCGCGGCAATAAATAACAGGCCCACGGCCTGATACGCCAGGACGAACAGGACCGTGCCCGCGCAGGTCATGGCGAAACCGCCACGTAGAGGCATGCCCAGATACCGGAACAGCAGCGTCACCATGCCCAGACCGAACAGGGAATAATACACCGTCAAGGGCAACAGTTTGCCCGCCAGGGCCTGCCACAGGCTGCCCTTTGCCCCGGCCAAAAAAATGTCCGCAGTCCCGTTTTTCAGTTCCATGCCGACGGCATGGATCGTAGCCAGCAGGATGCAGATTTGCAGAATGGACGGCAGCAGCGCTGTCGTCAGAAAATACCGGTAATCGAGCTGAGGGTTAAAAAGCGGATGACCGTCGATGACAACGGGCTGGGCCAACGCCGCGATGACCGCGCGGGGTTCCCCTTCATGCTGGCGCATTTTTCCTTCAAACGCGGCAGAGATGGAGGCCGAGACATTGCTCAGGTCACGGTTGATCATATTGCCGGGCAGCACCCATTGGGCGTTGTAATAGGCTACGGCCGTGGCCGGATGCCCCCGTTTGGCGTCAAATTCGAAATCCTTGGGAACAAACAGATAGGCGTAGATTTCGCCCCGGCGCATAAGCATCATGGCCTCCCGGGGCGAATCCACCTGCCGTACGATCCGCATGCTCGGAGCAGCGGACAATTTCCGAATCACCAACCGCGAGGCCGCACTGCCGTCCATGTCACAGACTGCCACCGGCAGCGCGCGCACCAACTCCTGATGGAAGATAAGCAGGATCGCCGCAAAGCCGAAGCAGGGCAAACCGACCAGAAAGACCAGATGGAAACGGTTCGACAAAATCCGTCTGAGCTCGCGCCGGACAGTGAAGACAAAGCCTCTGGGATGCCTTGGTGCATGCTCCCCGGCTTCGCTCGTCATGAGGACTCCTTCACGGCGAACAGTACACTCATCCCCGGCCGCAGGCCCGCCACCGGATTCTTGGGCACGGCGCGCACCTCGAAGGTCTTGAGATCGAAGTCGCCGCTATCGCTGGTAGCCCGCCACGTGGCGAAATCGCCAAGCGGTGAAATATAGTTGATGACGAACGGCACCTGCACCCCGCCAAGAGCCGGCACCCGGCCCATCACTTCCTTGCCCATACGCACGACGGCCAACCGATCTTCCCGGAGATTGACCGTGACCCAAACGTCGGACAGGTCGATGATGGTCATGACGGGATAGCCGGGAGAGACGAGTTCCCCACGCTTGGCCACAGCCTCTTTGACCTCGCCGTCGATGGGGGAGAAAAGCTGCAGTTCATCGGCTTGGGAACGCGCCTCGTCAACGGTCCGGGCCGCCTGCACGGCCAGGGCGGTGGAATTCTCACGATCCTCCACGCGCGTGCCGGTGAGGGCCATATCATAGGTGGCTTTGGCCGCCTTTTCCTTTTCCAGCGCCATGCGCCAGTTGGCCTCGGCCTCGTCGAGTTGCTGGGTCGAAACGGCATCGCGTTCCCGCAACGTCCGGATACGCTGATAGGTCTTTCCGAGCAGGACGGCTGAGGCGCTGCTTTCGGCCAGATGATCCCGTGCCTGACGAATTTCCTCCTCCCTGCTCCCTTTGTCGGCTTTGTTTTTGTTGGCCTGGGCGGCATCCCGGGCAGCTTCGGCCTGGTGCAGCTTGGCAGTCGTTTCAGGGCTGTCCAGAAGGACAAGAGGTTGATCCTTTTTGACTTCCGCCCCATCCTTCACCAGGAGGGATTCAATCCTGCCGGTGATTTTTGGAGAGATATCAATCTGTGTGGCTTCGATTTCACCCTGAACATATTGAGAAGACGGTTTGAGAAACACGAAACCGGCTCCGATCCCAGTGGCCAGGACGACCAAAAAGACAACAGCCCCGACAACCCTCGATTGTTTCACGCGCACGGGAAAAACCTCACCTGATCAAATGCCGAGGATGCCGCATACGCCCTCGGCGACCACAGCCACCAGGAAGGCGAACATCTCGGGTTCATAGAGTTCGGGACCGAAGCGTCGCTGCAGGATGGCCCGATCCCGTCCCATGTTGGTAAGTTGCGACATGATGCAATACACTCTGAGGCGGACGTGTTGCCCCTCGGCATCTGGACCGGCCGCAGTCCAGACCAGTCGCTCGATGACCGCCATCAGTGGCTCGACCACTTCCTTGTAGATGCTTTCAAAGGCGTCGGAAGGGTCTACGAACTCCCTCTGTAGAAGGACTCCCAGCCAACGCGACCGCTCCGTACGCATGGAAGCGGCCAGGAATTCTCCCACCGCCTCCCGGGTCAGTTGGCGCAGGCGATCCCCGTCTCCGGCGCATGCCTCGATGTTTCTATCGATGGCGCTGACAAGCGGATCGCAGATACCGTGCAGCTTCTCCACCATGGATTCGATGACGGCCTCATAAAGGCCTTGCTTTCCCTTGAAGTGGAAGCCAATGGCGGCGTGGTTGACGCCTGCGGCCTGGGCGATTTCGCGGGTGGACACGGCGTTGTAGCCCATCGTCGCGAAAAGCCGCAGTCCTTCTTCCATGAGACGTTTGCGGGTCACATCGCCGCGTACGGCCCTGTTATCGTGCTCTAGCGTCATGAATGCATGCCTCGCTTCCTGCCCTTTCCGGCAAATGCCGGTTGCAGGACATATATCCATCCAGATGGATAAGTCAATTGTATAATCCAAATGGATTTTAAAAAAACTTCCCGCGCAGAGCGGAACCTGGAAGGATTTAACCAGCGGGGGTGTCTGGGAAAAGGGCTCGGAGGGATCTCCGAGGGCTGAAGCGCTCCACGCTACCCAAACCAAAGCAGTCAAGGCGGCAACCGAGTTCATTGTGGAGTAGCCGTCGTTTGGGCCAAGCGCCATGGCCGAACGGGAATCCAACACCCATGACATGGCCCTAGGTGTTTAGTCCCACGATGTGCTGGTGTAGAATATAGCCCGCTACAACGGGAGGGATTATGGGACAAGTTTTACATGGGTTCGCCCACACGACAGAGGCAGTGCGTCGAGCGATACAACATAGCCAAGAGAGCCTAGAGCGTGTCATGAACCGTCCTGATTGGTTATAGAGAGAACATGACGCAGCGAAAGCCGTACCCCACGGACGTCAGTGACGAGGAATGGAGCCTTGTCGCCCCATATCTCACCTTGCTCTCTGAAGATGCCGGGCAGCGAAGACATACTTTGCGTGAAGTGTTTAATGCACTTCGCTGGATCGTTCGAGCGGGAGCTCCCTGGCGGATGCTACCCAACGATTTTCCTCCCTGGCAGGCGGTACACCAACAGACTTTGCGCTGGATCGCCGCCGACTGTTTTGAGGCCCTTGTTCAAGATTTGCGGGAGGTTTTGCGCGTGGCGACAGGCAAGAAGAAGTACCCTTCTGCGGCCGTCATGGATAGCCGTACACTGCGCAGCAGTCCCGAGAGTGGACACAGAGCCGGCTATGATGGCCACAAAAAAAAGCGTGGCAGCAAATTGCACATTGCTGTGGATACATTGGGAAACTTGCTGGCGGCGCACGTGACAGCAAACGAACAGGATCGCGTTCAGGTGGGTAAACTGGCGGCGGAAACCGGGGGCAAGGTCAAGATAGCCTTTGCCGACCAGGGCTACACTGGTGACATGCCCGCCACCCAGGCAGCGGAGAACGGCATAGAGCTTTTGGTTATCAAGCTCGCAGAGGCCAAGCGGGGTTTCGTCCTCATGCCCAGGCGTTGGGTCGTGGAACGAAGTTTTGCCTGGCTGGCCCGATTCAGGCGCTTGGCCAGAGATTATGAACGACTTCCGCAGGTTGTGACTGGACTGCACTTTATCGCTTTCGCCTGCCTTTTACTCAACAAAAGCATGATACTTTTTTCGAGAAGTTCATGACACGCTCTAAGCAATAGCTATTCCAGATATCCTCTAATTTCCTATGGCTCCATTCTCTTTGGGAAACATGTGCGACATCGTCCGGCGTCGCGAAAAATATTGTGCCGGCGTGCTCCCAAGAGCATTCTTAAACATGGTGATAAAGGCGTTGACCGACTCGTAGCCCAACTCGGCCGCCACATTCTGCACCGACGCACCGCTGGCCAGTTCCCGAAGCGCGACGACAAGACGCAACTGCTGCCGCCAGCGCCCGAACGTCAAGCCCGTCTCCCGGACCATCAAGCGGGCGAGCGACCTTTCGCTCATGGCGACACGCTTCGCCCAATCTCCCAATGTCCCCCTCTCGGACGGTTTGGCCGCCAGGGCGTCGGCTATCACTCGGATTTTCGGATCGTTCGAGATGGGGAGGTTGAATCTTTCACGCGGCATCTCGACCAACTCGTCGAGGACCACCCTTGCCAATCGGGCGGCGTGGCTGTCCGGCGGGTAGTCCGCCCCTTCCCGGGCCAATCGGTCGATGATTTCTTGAACCATCGGGGAGACGGACAGCGTGCAACACTCCTCAGGCAGGGTTGCCGCCCCTGGCTCCACGAAAAGATAGTTGAGCCGAGCGTTTTCGGTCGCCCGGGCGCTATGCGGCACTCCGCCCGGTATCCAGACTCCACAGTTGGGCGGGACGATCCAGATTTCGTTGTCAGCGGTGCAGGTGACCGCTCCATGCAGTGCGAGGATCAACTGCCCCTTGCGATGCGCGTGCCTCGGCACCTCCGCCTCGTGATCCGCAAAGTCGAGTTGTCGGGCAACCGCCGGCCGATCCGTCAGATCGGGGTCGAAGGCAGAGACAGCCGAGAGTGAGACGGACATTGAGGGCCTCGTTTGGCATTTTTTAGGTATTTATTGGCAAAATATCGAGTTCCTTTGAAGATGCAAAGCGGAAATGATGCCCCGCGTGAACATCATACTTCCTGCCAAGAGAGCGTTGACGAGAAGCTGGGCCACCATCGCGCACACGGGGACTCGCCTCTTCCAGAGCCCTGCCTTGCAAGCGGACGCGGACGCGTTGTTCTTCTCGGTGAAAAGTTTCGCCGCAGCGATGCTGGCCTACTACCTTTCGCTGCGCATCGGGCTTCCCAAGCCTTATTGGGCCATCCTCACCGTCTATCTCGTCTCGCAGCCCTCTGCCGGCGCGTCGCTCGGCCGCGGCGTCTATCGTCTCGCCGGGACGCTGGCCGGCGCCGTGGCAACGGTGGCGATCGTCCCGAATTTTGTGAACAACCCGATCATATGTAGTGTGGCCATCGCGGGCTGGATCGGTCTGTGCCTCTACTTCGCGCAGCTCGACCGCACGCCGCGAGCCTATGCCTTCGTTCTCGCCGGCTACACCGCGAGTCTGATCGGCTTTCCCAGCGTATTCACTCCTGGTGCGGTCTTTGAAACGGCGTCGATGCGGGTCCAGGAAATCTCGCTCGGTATTCTTTGCACCGTCCTCATGCATCGTTTTATCCTGCCAAGGCGCATGACGGGCCAGTTTCTCGGCAAACTGTCGGCGACGTTGCGGGATGCGCGACGGCTGGCAGGCGAGGCGCTTCTCGGAGGATCGGGACAACAGGTCCGTCACGCATGCAAGATGCTCGCAGTGGACCTGCTCGGCCTTCAGGGGCTCGCGACACATCTGCCGTACGATCCGGCCCCTGTGAAGCCGCGCGCCAAGGACCGGCGGTTGCTCCATGCCCGGCTTGCGCGACTGCTTCTGCTCGCTCCGGAAATCGAGGACCGGGTCAGGGCCCTCAAGAGTGGAGACCACGACGCGCCCGACGAACTGGCCGCATTGCTGCGTGAGATGGAGCGGTGGATCGGGGGCGGCGACAAGATCAAAAAAGACGGTGTTGCCATACAACTGATCGACCGCGCACGATCGCTCCGGACACGTATCGCCGCGAACGCCGCAACGCCTGACGAGAGGCTCGCCGCCAACCTTGTTCGCCACCTCGCCGAGATGCTCGGCCTGCTTCACGACTGCGATCGGCTCGAACGAAACATCACGCATGGCGGTCGATCGCGCGGTGCTGCCGCGTACCAATGGCCGGGCCGCACGAGCGGTTATGTCTATCACCGTGACCACTGGAAGGCCGCCCGGGCCGCGCTGGGTGCCACTGTCGGCATCGTGGTCGGCTGTCTCGTCTGGATATGGTCGGCCTGGCCGGACGGCGCAATGGCCGTGTCGGTCCTCGGCGTATGCTGCTCCTTGTACGGAACTGTCGACGAACCGGCACCACACGTCATCCAATATACGGTCGGCACCGTCTACGGCGTGGCGATGAGCCTTGCCTACAGTTTCCTTATTCTGCCCCGCGTGACGGACTTCCCCGTGTTGGTCGCGGTGCTCGCGCCGGCATTCCTGTTCGCGGGTTCCCTCCAGGCGCGTTTCCCGACGATGAACATGGGGTTCGGCATCACGCTCACGATTCCGATCCTTGCGGGGCTGGGCACCACCTACACCGGCGACTTCGCCGGGTCTCTCAACACCATCATCGCACTGTTCGCCTCACTTGCATTCGGCTTGGTGAGCATGACCCTGCTGCAAACCGTGTCGGTCGACACGGCGATCAATCGATTGCTTCGACTAAGCCACAAGGATGTCAGGCGGCGCGCCCTCGGCAAGGGAAATGCTGCAGCGCACTGGACAAACCTCATGGTCGATCGGATGGCACTGCTGTTCCCAAAGATGCGGTTGTCCAAGAATTCTTATTCGGACGCGCTCGATGATCCGTTGCACCATCTTCGCGTCGGCCACACCGTTGGTCAACTCTGCCATGCGATCCGTCACGTCGGCGGCGACATCGGCGAGACAGCGCGCGAGCTTTTATCGGCGATCGCCGCACACTTCGACACCAAGTGCCGGACGAGACCTGTAGAGCCCATTGAACTGGCCCAACGCATCGAAATGCTGCTGGCGCTCATCACCGACAGTTCCATCCAGGATCGCTCGCGGTTGCTCGACCTGCTCATCGATCTTCAGTTCGCCCTCGCTCCGAGTGGCATCCCAAAAAAGGCAGGCAGTTTATGATTGTCGATTGCAATATTGGAGGGGTTTTCATCCCTGGTCTGCTGGTGCTCGCGATCATCGCGCTTGTCGCCACTGTCGTGGTGATTCGCCTCTTCTCCATCGCCGGCATCTGCCGCGTTTTCGCGTACCGGCCGATCGTCGAACTCGCCACATTCGCCATCATCTACGCACTGCTCTTGCAGCATCTGCCATCCACTGGAGGGCTCTTCTAATGAAGCGTATAGTATCACTGCTCGGCCGCTACGCCCTGACGCTTTGCCTTGTCATAATCACCTCTCTCGTTGCCCTGCAGACATGGGAGCGATACGATACAAAGCCCTGGACCCGCGACGGTCGAGTGAGCGCACATGTCGTACAGGTCGGGCCGGAAGTTTCCGGTACAGTTAGCACCGTGCCCGTTGTCGACAATCAGTATGTCCATCGGGGCGACATTCTCTATGTGATCGACCCTGAACGGTTCCGGCTCGCCGTAGCGTCCGCAAAGGCCGATGTCGACGCCAAGCGTCAAGATATGATCGTCCTTGAAGCGGCTGCGCGGCGGCGCAGTCAGATTCCAGGGGTCATAACCCCGGAACAAATCCAGCAAGCGACTGGAGCGGCAGCCGTGGCTGCCGCCACCTATCAGGGGGCGTTGGCGGCCCTCGATCTCGCCGCGCTCAATCTCACCCGCACCACCATCCGCTCTCCGGTCGATGGCTATGTCACCAATCTGAATCTGCGTCCCGGCGACTACGCGACAGCCGGCGTAACGAAAATCGCTGTTCTCGACGCGGCCAGCTTTTGGATCACCGGGTACTTCGAAGAGACGAAGGTCCGGCAAATCCACATTGGCAGCGCGGTGCAGATCATGCTGATGGGTTTTGATCAACCTGTAACAGGTCATGTCGAAAGCATTGGGCGCGGCATCGAAAATAGCAATGAGACGCCCGGCCATCTTGGCCTACCAAACGTGGAAGCAACATTTAGTTGGGTGCGACTTGCCCAGCGTATCCCGGTCCATATCCATATCGACCAGGTGCCGCCAGGAATCGAACTGGCGGCAGGCATGACGGCGACCGTCGAAATCAATCACGCCAGTGCAGCGTCCGGGCAAAAGATGGGAACGATGGTGGCCCGATTAACCCGTTTCTGGACTGACTTCATCCGTTCGCCCATGGGACAACCTCATTAATCCGCTCCGCCGATATCATCGTCGTTGTCGTCGGAGCGCTGCTGCTGACCCTCCATCTCAAGCCGAGTCGGTTGCGTAGTCCGAAGTAACCGGGAAGTTCCAGAACTTCGAAGGAAAGCCCGAGCATGAGCAGCTTGGGCTGTTGTTTTCACACAGCGATTTCATACGGTTTCACGATGACTAAGCTGCGTTTCGACAATACCCCTGACTGGCTCTGGCGAAGGTCTCAATTGCGGCCAAGCTCTCTGAGATAGGCACAGAACATATCTGCCATGGTTTCGGCGTAGGCTTCGACCTCTTCGGGTGGCCGAGGTGTTTCCGAAAAACGCTTCAAAACCGTGCTCAGCGTTGTCATGATCAGGTCACCGACTCGCGCACGAGTCACTTCCGAGGCATCGGGTAACACCTCTTCCATAAATGGCTTGAGGCTCCCTTCTCCCTTTGACCTCGCTTCCTGCGCTTCGGGGGTGGTACGATAAAGTGGGGCGGCGTCATGAAGTGCCACTCGCATCGAGGCTTCCTCGCATTCCGATCGGATGAAGGCGTGGACCAAGATGCGCAGTCGTTCGAACGGCGGTTTCCGCACCTCCTCAAGAATACCGCACAACAAATCTGTCGTCTGCTGCCATTCGTCGCGCTGCAGTCGGAACAGGATCGCCGCCTTGTTCGGGAAATACTGATACAGAGAGCCGATGCTGACACCCGCCTTCTCGGCCACCCGGGCCGTGGTGAAGCGCTGCGCCCCTTCCTGCGCCAAAACCTGAACCGCCGCCTCCAAAATGGCGGTGACGAGCTCTGTCGAACGGGACTGTTTCGGCTGTTTCCGTAGGGAAATCGGAGGCGTCCGGTGACCGGTCATAGGGGACTCCCAATGCGAATTGCGGACCTGAGTAATCCATCGCATTTTGCCTGGTGCAAATGTGGAGTCAACCTAAAACTGGAGGCTTTTATGACGACCCTGAGCACGGAACCGCTCGCGTCTTTGCTGGATCGCTTGTTCAAGGAGGCCGATGCGACTTCGCCGGAGACGAACCCCGCGATGGCCGGCCTGTCCGCCAAGGAACGCGAGTGCCTCATGCGGAGCAAGACCGAGTACCTCGACTTCTATGGACGCCTGAAGGATTTTCCGCTCGCCGTATCGAGGGAGACAGGCCTCCTGCTCTACATGCTGGCACGGGGCAGCAGGGCGCGGACGATTGTCGAGTTCGGTACCTCGTTCGGCATCTCCACCCTGCATCTGGCGGCAGCTCTGCGGGACAATGGCGGCGGCCGACTGATCACCAGCGAGTTTGAACCTTCCAAGGTGGCGCGGGCAAGGGAGAACCTGGCCGCCGGAGGACTTCTCGACCTCGTGGATATCCGGGAAGGAGACGCGCTGCAGACGCTGCGGATGGATCTTCCTGAGACAATCGACCTGGTTCTGCTCGACGGGGCCAAGGCGCTTTACCCGGACATTCTGGACTTGCTGGAAAATCGCTTCAGACCGGGTGCGTACATTGTCGCCGATGACGCTGGTCGGAGCCCCGGTTTCTTGGCTCGCGTGCGTTCGTCTGCAAATGGCTACCTGTCCGTGCCGTTTGGCGGTGATGTCGAACTCTCGATGCGACTCGGTTGATATTGCTCAGAACCACAGTGACGTAAACAACACCTGAAGGGTATCGGTTGCGCAGTCCGAAGTAGCCCGGAAGTTGCCGAACTTCGAAGGAAAGCCCGAGCATGAGCAGCTTGGGCTTTTTCTTTCACGTACTGATTTCATACGGGAATGAGATGAGTTAGCTGCGTTCCGATTTCAAGAGAAGCGATGTGTGATAACAAGAATCTGCTCAAAATGGCCGCCATGGTGGTAAACTGAAAAGTCAAATCCCGGGATTTTCGGCACTGGTGCTTGGGAAATTGGGGTGAAGTGGGAAATGCCAGTATTGTCGCTGAAGGCGGTGCTGGCGTCCAGGATGGTCCCCAAAAGCGCGCCCGGCCGCGTATTTGACCTCGGCAGGAGGAGATTATCTGGGCGGGTTCCCCTGGCTCACCGTACTATGGGTCCCTGCCACCCGTCTCCTCCGGCTTCGTTTCCTTCGCCTTCGGATACCGCTTGTCGTCTGGATTTTCACTCCTGTTCTCTGATCGTCTTCGCATTGTTGATCGAAAGAGGAGACCGGCTGACAGGGAAAGACATTCAAATGGGTCATTTCTGGCTCTCTTGTTCGGTGTGGCAAACTTTTAACCCATCGAGAGCGACATTCAGCAGTTTCGCCGCTTGGTACTCACCCGCAACCCCAGGCCTAATATGCCAGATAAAACTGAGGAGCATAAGAATATCTCCAGAATCAACGTCGGTGCGAAAGTCGCCTGACTTTTGGCAAGCCTGCAGCAAATGCTCAATAGCACCGACTACTGGCAAATTAATTTGATTGAGATCACGATATGTTTGCGTGTGAATAGCTTCGGCAATGCCATGCTTGATCCGAGCGTAGTCTGCAAGTCTGTCGCACCAGATCCTGAACGCAACGAGCGGTGGGTGCTCGGCGGTAAGTGTTGGTGCCAGATCGACCAACTCCGCAATCTCCTTGCGATAGAGAGCGAGGACCAGTGCCTCGCGATTGGGAAAGTGGCGGTAGAGCGTTCCTGGTCCCACGCCTGCAGCCTTGGCGATCGAATTCAGCGACGCGTCCGGTGAAACGGCAAACGCGGTACGCGCCACCTCCAAAATGCGATCACGGTTGGCCCGCGCATCGGCGCGTAAAACTTCTTCCTTTTCGAACATAGATGCCCCTTGACAAAGCGGAGACCTCTCCGTTAGCAACAACTCATTCAAACGGAGATGTCTCCGCTTGTCAACACTAGAAACAAATTATCCTGAAAAAACAAAATATTAAGTACAGAGGTTCCCATATGGACACAGATCAACTGCATGCCCAGGACGGCGATACGACAATCGCCCAGGACCATCAACCCGAGTCCTTGCCACACGCCACAAACGGACAACAGGAGAATGCCCACGGACACCGTCGGTCACGCCGCCGTGTGGCAGCCTTTGCCGGGGGAGTCGCGCTCTTGGTTGCCGCAGGCGTGGGCTATCTTTACTGGGATGAAAGCGCACACTTCGAGGCAACCGATGACGCTTTCATTGCCGCACGCCAGTTTGCCATCAGTCCGAAGGTGTCTGGATACATAACGGCTGTGACAGTGACGGATAATCAGCACGTGCGAGCAGGTGAAGAACTCGCGCGCCTGGATGATCGAGATTACCGCGCAGCATTGGCGCTGACCGAAGCGCAGATCGCTGCCGCGCAAGCCCAAATCGAGAATAACGATGCACAGGTGGCGGTGCAGCAGGCGCAGGTTACACAAAATGAAGCCCAGGTGGAGCAGGCGCAAGCGGCGTTAGCGTTCGGACAAGAAGAGGCCGCGCGCTACGCGACCTTGGCGCGGAAAGACGCAGGCTCCATTCAGGATTCGCAGCGGTATACGTCGCAACGTGTGCAGCAGCAGGCGACGAAGAAGATGGCGCAGGCAACTTTTCTCGCCGCAGGGCGAAAACTGGCTGTGCTCAAGGCACAACACGAGAGCGCCGAAGCGAATCTCGCCCAAGCGAAGGCGCAGCGCGCCCAAGCCGAATTGAACCTCTCCAACACCATTATAACGGCCGCGCAACCAGGCCGCATCGTGCAGCTTTCCGCCGCAGTCGGACAATACGCGCAACCCGGCACCAGTCTTTCGATGTTCGTACCTGACGAAATCTGGGTAACAGCCAACTTCAAAGAACCCCAGCTTCGGGCCATACGTCCCGGGCAAGCGGTCACGATCAAAATGGACGCACAGCCGGGACGTATCGTTCGTGGGCATGTTGCAAGCGTTCAACCAGGATCCGGCACGGCCTTCTCGCTGCTGCCAGCGGAAAACGCCACGGGCAACTACGTCAAGATCGTCCAGCGCGTGCCGGTGAAGATCACACTGGACGGCCCCCCGGAGAGTGTCGTGCTGGGGCCCGGCATGTCTGTGGAGCCGACCGTGCGGATCAACCCGGCGCAGACGTTGCTGGAACGGCTGGAGGCCGTTCTATGAGCATCGCATCAGCCCGCGCCCAAACCACGCCGAATCCCTGGTTAATCGCCATGTTGATGGCCTTGGCGAGTTTCATGGAGGTGCTCGATACCACTATTGCCAATGTCGCACTGAAATATATCGCCGGCGGCCTCGGGGTCAGCGAGGATGAGGCGAGTTGGGTGGTGACCACCTACCTGGTTGCCAACGCGGTGATCGTCACGGCAACGAGCTTTCTCGTCCGACTGATGGGGCGCAAGACCTTTTTCCTGATCTGCCTTGGCCTGTTCACTGTTTCATCTGTGCTGTGCGGTTTTGCCACCAATTTGCAGATGCTGCTCTTCTGTCGCATCCTGCAAGGTCTCGGCGGCGGTGGCATGGTGCCCGTCGCCCAGTCCATTATCGCCGACAGCTTTCCCCCGGCAAAACGCAGCCAAGGGTTTGCGCTGTTCAGCATCTCCATGCTTGTCGCTCCGATCATAGGTCCGACACTGGGCGGATGGCTCTCCGACAACTGGTCCTGGTCCTGGTGCTTCCTCATCAACGGGCCAATCGGTGCTCTGACGATCGCCGCAATCGTTGCGCTGGTTCCTGAAAGCCAGGCGGCGAGGGTCCAACGGCAGCACTTGCGGACCGAAGAGGAAGGATTCGACTGGATAGGCTTCACGCTGGCCGCGACGTTCCTCGGCGCACTCGAACTCGTCCTCGATCGCGGCCTGGTGGAAGACTGGTTCGACTCGTCGTTTATCAGGACGGCAGCCGTGATCTGCCTGGTGGCCTTCTTGTTCATGATCCCCTGGGAGATCCGCCGCCGTCATCCCGCAGTCGATGTCCGGCTGCTCACGACCCGGCAGTTTGGCGCATGCTTTCTGGTGAGTCTGGCGGCATACGCCATCCTCCTGGCGACAACCCAATTCCTGCCACAGCTTGTCCAACGGGATTTTGGCTACACCGCGACTTTGGCGGGTCTCATGCTCTCGCCCGGCGGCCTCGTGGCCATGGTGGAGATGTTCATCGTCGGGCAGTTGGCAACCAAGTTCCAAGCGAAATATCTGATTGCTACCGGGGCGGCCATTGTCGCAGCATCAATGTACGTGCTCACCAGCGTGTATGGCGGCCTCGACTTTTGGTATTTCGTGCGGGCACGTATGCTCTTGAGCGTGGGGCTTCCCCTGATCACCCTCCCCGTCATGGCCGCCGCCTACCATGGACTTCCGCCAAACAAGACCGATCAGGCCTCGGCATTGTTGAACGCAGGCCGCAACATTGCAGGATCAATCGGCATTTCCCTTATTTCCAACGTCATCGCGCGCCGGGAGCAATTCCACCAGAGTCGGCTTGTCGAACATACGATCTCGTCGAACATCCAATACCAAGGAACGTTACAACACATAACGGAGTATTTCGTTGCCAAAGGCAGCGACTATATCCATGCCCAGCAGCAAGCTATTGACTGGATAAATCAACAGATTCAGACACAGTCGTCCCTTCTGGCCTATTCGGACGCCTTCTGGCTTCTGATGCTAGTATCACTAGCGGCAGTTCCTCTGTCCATGAGTCTCCGCAATATCAAGCTCAAAGGCTCAACGTCTAGCCGATGAAAGAATATATTGCACTTCATTACTCCAACACGACATGCTTTTTTCATTACAAACAAATATTAAATGCATAATTATTTTGTTGGAAAACAACAGAGTCAACGAATAAATATCGCAATGACAACATTAAGTTGCGTTGCCATACACCTCCAACCGAGGACTTATGTTAAGGAGAAACAGTCAGATGGACAAAGCACGAGTTGCGACAACGGCCAAGACGGCACAAGAAGCGAAACGTCTCGTCGTTATCGGAAACAGAATCCTTGCTTGTGAAGGTATTCTCGATAGTTACGGCCATGTCTCCATGCGTAATCCGGAAAATCCTACCGCGTTCTTCCAATCGCGATCACTATCACCTGAACGTGTAACCATTGGTGACATTCTTGAGATTGATTTTGAAGGAAACGTTATCACCCAAACCAACAACAGCCCCTATTACGAACGGTTTATCCACAGTGAGATATATCGGGTGCGCGAGGACGTGCAGGCCATTGTGCACAATCACGCCCTGCCTATAATTGCTCTCAGCGTTGCCGAGATACCCATCCAGGTCGTATTTCATATGGGTGGCATTTTTTATGACGGCGTCCCCTATTATGATGCATATGACGTCAGCAATGGAACTTTGGCTATTACTCAAGAAGAAGGCAAGCGCATCGCTCGTTGCCTGGGAAAGAATCGAGCCTGCGTCATGCGAGGACATGGAGCTGTTGTGACCGGAGAAGGCATGTCCCGGTGCGTCCTGGGAGCTATCTCCCTGCGCGACAACTGCTTGGTGCAGATGCAGGCCCTCTCTCTCTCGACGAATATCCATCCACTCTCCAAGGAACTGGCTTACAGGGCTGGACAGTTGGCTTTATCTGAAAATTCTCTGCGACGAAGCTGGGACTATTTTGTGACACGAGCTCAAAAAGCTATGCCCGATATCGTTGACCTCTGAGGCCAGGGAACCTCGCGTTCAAATTGCAATGCACAGCCTCCCGGGCAACACCGAGAGGCTTTTTTGTGGTTCTTCGACGTTTCAAATGGAATTCATTGAACAAGGAAGTCGGCGATTGGGGCTGCGATCAGGTAGATCATGGTGATGAAGTTCGTGACGTTTCGGTAGCCTCTGGCCCTGGCGCGAGCGGCCTGAAAGAGGCCGTTTAGGCCTTCGAGGCGAGCGTTGGTGTGCTATAATCCTCAGCTTCTGGAAGTTGACAGAACAGGCTTGCATCGCCGTATCACCTCTTCTGGCCGGTGAGCCAGGGAGATATTGAAGGTTTTAAAGGCGTTGCCCAAGCCTTCGAGATCATCCTAGCACCAGTTGTAGGATAAGACCTCCTTGTGCCACCGGATGAGCTGCTCGCAGGCATTGAACTCTGGACTATAGGGCGGCAAACGGTGTTCGTGGATTTTGCACTTGCGCAAGGCGTTTTTGACTTTCATGCCCTTGTGCCAGGGCGCATTGTCCCAGACGAGGTCGATCCGGTAGCCGGGAAACCGCTTCCTGATCCTCTCGACGAACTTGGCGCTTTGTCCCTGGTTGAACCATGTCGTGCGCATGCTGACGGTCTTGCCCCTGCGCTCCATGGAACTTGGCCTTTCCGGCGTGGCCGACGTGGTGGAATTCCACGAGGGAAGGGAAGGGGAAATCGTTTTTCCCGTGGAATACAAGCTCGGCCAGCCCAAAGCCGACGCCTGCGACAAGGTACAGCTTTGCGCGCAGGCGCTTTGTCTGGAAGAAATGCTGTCGCGGCGCATCGAGGCCGGGGCGATCTTCTACGGCCGCACGCGGCGACGTCTGGCCGTGGCCTTCGATGCGGCCCTGCGGGATGCCGCGCGCGCGGCCTGTGCCGATCTGCACGCCTTCATCGCGGCCGGGCGGACGCCGCTGGCCCGCTACGAAAAACGCTGCCGCTCCTGTTCGCTCGAAGCGACGTGCCTGCCGCAGGCTTGCGGCGGCAATCATTGCATTACGGAAGATAAAGCCCCAAATTATTTATGGATAAGTCCTAAATATCTAATACTCTCGTTTCGGGTGTGAGTAGGGTGTGCCCCCCCCGCCTGGGGCGCGCTGCCACCAGATCCCGCAATTTTCCGGGAAACAATCCACATTCCGGTTGGTTTGGCCACTGTTTTTTTCCTTTTTCAGAGGGCGCATCACCGGGGCAGGTGGGTGCGCTTCCCTTGTCTTCATGCTGCCGCTTCTAAACGAGCAGCCCGCATGCTTCGCTTCCTTTGTGCTGCACAAGGCACAACCAGCCATAATTCCTCGATAATACGCTGTCGCTTTGAGTTGTTTTACTTCAATATAAGCAAGAAATATCACAGCACACGCTAAGCTGAAATAAAAAATGCTTATCAACTCATACTTAATTTCAAATTTTACACTTTGGATGGGATAAAGCATAAATTGCATGACAGAAAGATACTAGAAAAATATGGAGTAAGTCTTGTCGTGTAAAATGTAATACGAAATAATTTTATATATGATTGTATATTATCTGTATCGCTTAATTTGAAGGCGACCATATGACAATAGTTGTATTGGATAATATGGTTTCAATACGTTATTGACTGGCAAGGTGTGAGGCAAAATTGTCGATATTGGCATAAATGTCACTGTGGGTGTCTGAAAAATAGCTTAAATAGAAAAGATAATCAGTGTAATTGAAATATTTAACAAGAATTTGAGAAAATCATTATTGAAAAGTTAAGGAAATAATCGGTTTTATGTCTTATTTTCTTGTTGGTAATGAAGTTGATGTTAATACAACTTGTAAATGTTAATGATAATATTAATTTTGTCTGTGTTATGTTTAGTTGCTTGCAAGCAATATTATTTTGACAATACTTTTACAATAATCGCGTTTTGCGATTATAGTTAAGGAGTGTACCATGTCAATATTTGAGTCACTCAGTGGTGTCTTTAGTTGCATGCTTATGATTTGTATTGGATATTATCTTACCCAACGAAAGTGGTTTGATCAACCAACAGCAAAATTATTCTCAAAAATGGCAATGAGCCTCACAATCCCTCTCTATATGATTGTGAGCATGATGAAATCTTATAAAAAAGAAGATTTGATGCAACTTGGTGTCGTTGTCATTGTACCATTTGTAACAATGCTGTTAACATATGTCGTTGGTGTTGTGGTTTCTCATGTATTTCGTATTCCAGAACATCGGTATGGCACGTTCCGATCGATGTTTTTCGTCGCTAATACAGCATTTATAGGATTTCCTGTAAATGTAGCTCTGTTCGGTGAACAGGCTTTGCCCTACGCGGTGATGTATTATTTGGTACAGTCATTGCTTTTTTGGACCATTGGTGCCTACGGCATGAGTCTTGATGGTCCCAAAATGGTGGCTCTGGGGCTTTCCGAGGACAATACCGGTTCATGTACCATGCCGAAAATTTGCAGCAAGCAGACACTCAAAAACATTCTCACGCCTCCGCTTATTGGTGCGGTTATCGCCATTATGTTTATTTTGGTCGGTATCAAATTGCCGACCTTCCTAAAACACACGTTTCAATCTATCGGTGGCATGACAACTCCGTTGGCTATGCTTTTTATTGGTATATCAATTTATTTGGTCAATGTGAAGTCGATCCGCATCACCTATGATGTCGTTATCTTGATCCTGGCGCGCTTTCTCATCGCGCCAGCCATTATTATCGTGGCCGTGCATTTCATTGAAGTTCCCGATTTGATGCGAAAGGTATTTATTATTGAAGCATCAATGCCGGTGATGACGCAATGCTCTATTGCGGCTCGAGCATATAAGGCAGATTATGGATACGTCGCTGTTGTGACGGCCATTACAACGATGATGTCAATTGTTACTATCCCGACTTTCTTTATCTTGATTCACTTCGGTATTTTGTAAAATGCGAGTGATTATATCTTGCATATAAATTTTATATGTTTCTCGAAAATATGTTATTGTTCTGGTTGTAACCATATTGTTGCAATCTAAATATTTCCGATTTTTTTATCTACACAAGGAGATAATTTGTAGATTGATAGAAAACGGTATTTATAACAGTCAAACAGGCGCAACTCATTGTGAAAAACCGAGGTTGGATTACCAACCAGGGACGTACAAGCCATGAAACGAATACCTACCCGCTGGATCATTCTGTTTCTATTATGCTTGCTTTATTTTATAACATATATTGATAGGGTCAATCTTGGAACGGCGGCCCCGATGATTCGTGATGAATTCAAGATGTCCAATACGACGCTGGGCATCATTTTTTCTGCTTTTGCGTATCCCTATGCCATTTTCCAAATATTCGGTGGTCGCTTGGCCGACAAATTTGGAGCACATAAAGTTCTGTTTACTTGTTGCCTCATCACCTCATTGGCGACAATCCTCATGGGCTTTGCCACTGGTGTGGTCAGCTTGTTCCTCTCCCGCTTGATGCTCGGTGTTGGCGAAGGCGCGACCTTCCCGTCGGCGACCCGTGCCATGCAGGACTGGATTCCTGCCGGGCGTCGGGGCCTCGCGCAGGGCCTCACGCACTCTTTTTCCCGACTCGGCAATTCCATCACTCCACCTCTTGTTGCCTGCATCATGCTGTTCGGTGGCTGGCGATCTGCTTTTTACGCCATGGGCGCCATCAGTCTCTTATGGGTCATCGTTTGGCTGGTCTACTTTCGCGACAACCCTCGCGACCACAAAAGGGTCACGGCCGAAGAGTTGGCCCTGCTGCCGAACTATGCGGATACTGTCAAACAAGCCAAACGCAAGGTCCCTTGGTCTCGCCTGATTCGGCGTATGCTGCCGGTGACAATGACGTATTTTTGCTATGGCTGGTCGCTGTGGCTTTTCCTCAACTGGTTGCCTTCATTTTTTTTGTCTGGCTATGGGCTTGATATCAAAAACTCGGCGATTTTTTCGGCCGGAGTCTTCTTTTCCGGCGTGATTGGCGATGCTTTGGGTGGCGTTTTGAGCGATTCCATTCAGCACAGGACGCACAATGTCAAACTGGCCCGTCTGTCCGTGGCGGTCGTCGCCTTTTTGGGCGCGGCATTGTTCCTGATCCTGGCGATCCAGGCCCGCGACGTGGCAATGCTTGCCGCTTTGCTGTCTATTGGCTTTTTTTTCTTGGAGTTGAATATCGGACCTTTGTGGTCGGTCCCGATGGATATCGCTCCGCAATACGCCGGAGCGGCGGCTGGAATGATGAATACCGGCATGGCCGTGGCGGGAATCATTTCGCCAATGGTCTTTGGAAAATTGATCGATCTGTTTGGAGACTGGTATTGGCCCTTTATGATATCGGTCAGCCTGCTCGTCCTGGGCGCAATACTGTGTTTCACCATGCATCCGGAACGCCGTTTTATTGATACTCCGGAAAGTAAGACGAAAGTTTCTGTGGATCAAGAAGCCTGCACACATGCCTGATCATCTCTTTACTGGTCTGGTCGCCCTGGAATCCTGGGTGGCCAGACCGAAACGCTAACTGTCAGGCGATGTCTCGGCAGTGATTTTTCCGGCAGACTGTTTTGGTGGCTGTGGGAAGGTGGCATGCCGGCCAACGGTGTGTATCCGGACTGCGGTCCCCTGGCTAAGCATAGCGCGGGAGGTCCCTGTAGTGGTCCCTCACGAAGGCGGTGTCACGCAGGATCACAGGCTGGGGTAATCGTGGTACTGTGCGGTGGCTGTGGGCAAATTCCTTCGTCAACGTGGGGTCCTGTGCCATGGGAGGCCAAGGTCAGATGAATGAAAGCCTGGGCTGCGGGATGCGAAAGGTTGGAGCGGAAGGCCAGGGCGATCTGGGATGGCGGCATGCCGTCTACATCGCGTACTGCAACATTCTGCATGCCATAGTGGGCCACTGAGGCTGGCGCGAGGGCTAAGCCGACCCCTGCCGATACCAGGGCCACCAGGGTGTACATATCGTTAGCCTCGTTGATAATGGCCGGAGTGGCGCCCGCGTCATTTAAAAGTTTCAGCAGAAGGTCGTGGAATCCCGGGGCATTTTTCCGTGCGTAGACCAGGAATTCGACGCCGTCGAGATCCTTGAGTCTGAGATCGTGGCGACGGGCCAACGGATGGGTTTTCGGGAGGAAGAGTTTGAATGGTTCTTGATGGATGACAATCATCTTGAGGTCGTTACTTTCGGTTGCCGGCACGCGGAAAAAACCGATGTCGATGGTTCTATTCTTCAGCATGGTGATTTGTTCGGCAGTCAAGGCATGCCGCAATTCCAGGGTGACTTTGGGATATGTTTTGCGGAATTCCGTCACCAGTTGCGGTACGATGTGCGAGGCGGCCGTTGAGATAAAACCAATGCGCAGACGGCCGATCTTCCCTTGGGCGGCTTCGCGGGCACGCGTTGTGGTCTTTTCCATTTGGGCCAGGACTTCGCACACTTCTTCGTAGTAGACGCGACCGGCGACGGTAAGTGATGTTTTTTGGTGATTGCGATCGAATAGCTTGAGACCCAATTCTTCTTCGAGCGAGCGTATCTGCAAGCTCAAGGCTGGTTGACTGAGGTGAACTCGCTCAGCCGCCTTGCTGAAATGCAGTAATTCGGCGACGGCCACAAAACTTCGAAGTTGCACGAATTCCATTGGAGCCCTCCATGGGTGCTGTATGACGATACGTCAAAGCAGCAACCCTTGCGGTTCTCTAAGGCTATATCTAACGATCTGTATTTATAGTATGTTTAAGTGTCTAGTAATGTCAACGCATCTCAATAGGTTGTTCCTCAATTTGTTTGGCCAGCGCGACCAGATCGTGACAGGCCTGATTTTGGTTGTCATGACGAATGCCAACGGCGATTTCAATGGGTGGCAAGGATGCAATGCGGCGAAATACGATGCCGGGCAAATGGTAATTGTACGTGGAGATAGGGGCCAGGGCCACTCCGAAACCGGCTGCAACCAAGGACACCAGGGTATACATTTCGCCGGCTTCCTGGGCGACGATCGGATTGAAACCGGCATCGTCCATAATGCGCATGATGAAATCATGATAGCCTGGGGCATGTTGTCGCGAATAGACCACGAACGGCGAGTCGCTGAGATCTTCCAGCTTGAGGTCTTTTTTGTCTGCCAACGGGTGTTGCTGTGGCAGCAAGACGACCAGCGGCTCATGATGCACGCACTCCATGACGATGGACTTGGGGGGAACGAGCGGCAAACGGAAGAATCCCACATCAAGCTGCGCGTCATCCAGCATGCGGACTTGATCAACGGTCAACAGATTTTTCAGGGAAAGTTCTATTTCCGGATGCGCCTCACGATAGCGTGAAATGAGAGGGGACAGGAATTGAGCCGTCGCAGCGGTTGAAATAAACCCGATACGCAGCATGCCGATCCGTCCCTTGGCCGCCCGTCGAGTACGTTCGACCGCGTATTGTACGCGATTGACCAAGGCACGGGCATCGCATCGAAAGATCGCACCTACGTAGGCAAGCGATGTGGCCTGTCGGTTTCGCTCAAAGAGTTGTACCCCCAGCTCGTCCTCCAGTGCCTGGATCTGCATGGTGAGGGCTGGTTGGCTCAAACCTAAATACTGGGCTGCGCGGTGGAAACTTAAATGATCCGCTACTGCTAGAAAGCTGCGAAGAGCACGTAATTCCATATAAAATACCCCAGTATGGTATGAGAATGGTTATCGAAAAAAGCAATAAAGATTTCCTTGTGTATGCACACAAGCACGGGAGCTAAGCCATGTTTGCAGTTTCTTACGCGCAACAGGGGTGCGGCTCCTGGCAGACACCGTTTGTCGGACAGAGGACTGCCACCGTCATGATCTAGCGGGGCGCCCCGTGCCAAACCAGCTTGAGTGGAACGTATTTTGGGTGGAGATACTCGGTTGCACATGCCACCGGTTGGGATTGCCATACAAACATCGACCAGGAGTATCCCGGATGTGTAATGCGTCTCGCCTATCCTATCTGACCATGACCTGGGCACGCGACAACCGCACCAGCGGAATTTCATGTTTTGTTCCCATGAGTCCGAATGGCCGATCTTGGCGAATTGATTCTTTTCTACACGGGCTGCGGCCGCTGCGCTAGGGAGTTTTTGGAGACTTTGTTTTCTCCCCTTGTCCAGTTCTCAGCTCGAGCACTGTGCGCAACATTGCGGAAAAATTAAGTAATATATCATATTTCTAATATTTGTTTCATCTCTATTTAACAAACTTATCACGTACGAAATTTTTTAAATTTCCACTCCCGTACTCGGGAGTTCACTGTTTAAAATCTAGCTCATATTTATTGATTTGACGTATATCTTTGATGCCGCTGGGGTTTGCCCACAAATGAACGGTGGTTCGTTTTTACTTTTGGCGGTGTTTTGCGCAATTCCCCATTTTTTTCTTGCTCAGTGTCGGGACAGTCAAAAAGATATCCGACTGCAACAGTCGAGTACAAGGACTGTGAAAATATTTAAGGTATTATTGTGAAAGGAATTGTCTGATAGAGTATAGTGTAAATGAGTAATGAAGATGGGATGACAAGTTTGTTTCCAGAGTGACAAGTCTTGTTGATATAACTAATATAGAAAATAGATGTTCCTATAAAATAGACAATAGGAACTGACATGGGTTTTGCACAGTTAATTATATGAAATTTCATATATTATAGAAAAATATTTTAATATTACATTTGTATCTGATAAATAATACTGTAGCCTATAACTGTTTATTTGACTTTGCCGTTGTTCTGTATCGTAACAGTTGTATTGTAGTATAGGTTGTTCAACATCTTGAACTATAGAGGAGGATTGCTTGATGCATCTCACACTGCGCACAAAATTTTTTGCCCCTCTTTTGGGTATCGTTCTTGTGGGTATGGGGCTTCTTGTGTGGATCAATGATGCAACGGTAAAGTCGTCCTTTATCCAGGTCGAGGGCGCTAGTATGAGTCTCTTATGTCAGGCCCTGGCGCATGACACCGGGGGCAATATTGAAATGAACCTCAAGGCGCTCCGCGCCTTCGCCCAAAATCTGACGATCATCGCGGCGGCAACCGGCAAGGAAAGCGCCGAAGCTCATGATCAGCTTGCTTTCGCCGTTACCGCCTTGACTGGCGTTGATTTTGCCAATGTATACGACGCGACGGGCCTCAATATGGCTTCGTCCAGCCAATCCACCGGAGGCAAAAAGACCAATGTCTCCGACCGTGATTTTTTTGCGGCCGTAATCAAGGAAGGCAAAAGGGACGTGCTCTCTAACCCCTTGATCAGTCGCACCACCGGCAAGGCGGCCGTGGCCCTGGCCCAGCCGCTCCGGGGCGCCGACGGCAAGCTGGTGGGGCTCATTAATGCCGGCATGGACCTGGAATCCCTGACCAAAGAGTTGACCTCGGTGAAAATCGGTAAGACGGGATACGCCTATATTATGGATGCGGGAGGCATGGTTCTGGCCCATCCGGACAAAAATCAGCTCATGAAGACGGAGTTGTCTGCCCGCGAATCAGGGAAACGCATTCTGGCCGTCACCGACAGCGCCATCATCACCTACCACGATGCTGCCGGCGATCACTTGGCCGCCGTGACGCACGATAAGACCACGGGCTGGTTTTTCGTGGTGGAAGCGCCTGTCGCAGAATTTAATGTGTTCGCCAGCAATGCCACTCGACAAAATGCGTTCATTGCCCTTGGTGTCACGCTGGCCATCCTGATTATGGTGCTGCTGCTCTTGCGCCAGACTGTCCTCAAAGGTCTGCGGGTTTGCGTGGACTTCTCCAAAGCCGTCGCCAAGGGCTCACTGGATCATCGGTTGGGCATGAAAAGCCATGACGAGCTGCAGATACTGGGCGATGCGCTTAACAATATGGCCGAAAATATTGCCGCTGCCCTTTCGGAAGCACGCTTGAAGGGGGACGAGGCCACAGCCCAGGCCGCGAAGGCTACCGAAGCCTTAGAAGCCGCTCGTCTTGCCCAGGCCGAGGCCGATGCGGCCAAAACAGAAGGATTAAAGCTTGCGGCTGATCGGTTGCAGGGCGTGGTTGAGGCCCTGGGCGAGGCGTCGGGGCAACTCACCAATGAAGTCGGCAGCATTGGTGTGGCAGTGGAAAACCAGGAGCGACGCACTTCGGAGACGGCCACGGCGATGGAACAAATGAATGCCACGGTGCTGGAGGTGGCGAAAAATGCTTCGGCTGCCTCGCAAAAAGCCAATGAGGCCCGGACCAAGGCCGGAAGCGGCCAGGATGTCGTGGCCAAATCGCTGGAGGCCATAGGGAGGGTTGATACCTCTTCCAAAGAGGTCAAGGCCGGTATGGATGCATTGGGTGAAAAAGCCACCTCCATCGGGACTATTATCAGTGTTATTTCGGATATCGCCGATCAGACAAATCTTTTGGCTCTCAATGCGGCCATTGAGGCAGCCCGGGCCGGCGAGGCCGGCCGGGGGTTCGCCGTGGTGGCCGACGAGGTCCGCAAATTGGCCGAGAAGACCATGACGGCCACCAAGGAAGTGGGCCAGGCCATCGCGGCCATCCAGCAGGATGTCCAGGGAAATATCGCCCTGGTGGACGAATCGACCCAGGCCGTTGATCGGGCTGCGGCATTGGCCGGGGCCTCGACGGCTTCCCTGGGCGAAATCATGAATCTGGTGGATGATACCACCGTGCAGGTTCAAAGCATCGCTACCGCTGCCGAGGAACAATCTGCAGCCAGCGAGCAGATTAATCGGGCTGAAAAAGAAGTGAGCCAACTTTCATCCGATATTGTACAGGGAATACGCGAATCGACCAGCATTATTCAGAATCTGTCCGTACAGATAAACGCACTTGAAGATGTCGTCGCAACATTTCGAAGTGACGGTGAAAAGACGATCCCAGCAATGATACAACAAAGTTAGATTTTAGCCCTGTCTGGCTGTCAGGCCTTCTAAGGCTTTAACGATCACCCACGGGGGCACCGTGTTGCAGGGTGTCCCCGTGGGTGATCTTCCGCAATGGTGGTGTTAAGTTCCTCAGGAACACTGAGAAATGGGGAAGTGCCAAATTGGAATGTACGATGTCTCTCAGAAATTTCTTATGGATTTTTTTGGACTGTCCTTACCGCAAGGAGTGAAGCCCTTATGCTAGACGTTACGGGCGATCTTTTGTTTAATGAATCCTAGGTCTCTACAGTATCAATATAAACTTCGTTCATTGAAATTAGCTTGACATCATTAATTCCCTTTCCGAGTACGGCAGCAGTACCTTTTAAGCATTCTTTCAGGGAGACACCGTATCCATTTACAAGATGAATTTCCGCATCAATGCGAATCTGAAAACGGCGTTCAGCCATGAGCACAGTGTTCAGCCATGTTGCCAGTAGTTTGGGAGTCAGTCGATTTTTGGGACGAATAAAAACGTCAAGATCCGATTTTTCATGGGTGTATTCATAGCCAGTGGCTAACTCCAGTCCAGCAGACCCCCAAACTCCTAGGTGTGCATCTTGTAATCTGCTGGAATGCAGTGCCGTCAAAGTGCGTAGAGCGGGCGTGCGAACGAAATACTCGCAATGTTTGAACGCTTCGTTCAAAACAGTAATTGGATCACGGGATCGTTCAATGTATTGGGGAGAAACAAAGCCTGGAAGTCGCAGGCGTCCCATCGGGCCAGATATCCATGATGTGAAACCTACTGCAATTGCGTCGGGCCGCGGCGCATAATCTTCGCGCCGCACAATTCCAGGAACAGCAACGCCAAGCCTGGCACCTGATTTATTTGCACCTGGTATATCTGTGGGAAATTCTTCTGGCAAAAGCAATGAACCGCAGAGCTCTTTATTATACCCTTTTGCCACTGCTTCAGTAAACAGTTTAGTTCGCCCCTCAATATTAATATCCAACAATGTATGGCGATCATATTTTTGCATAAATTGACTCCATCAAAGGCTGTCAGTGTCAAAATTTGTGACAGGAAACATGCTTGCTCGGTAAGATATTCTAAATAAGTTTATTGCATAGAAAACATATGTATCAATTTTCATCCTGAAAGCAATAATATTGAGAAAAAATCCAATTAGACAAAGCCCAATTGAGATCTCTTGCCCAAAAGGAACTATAGCCTCACTAAATGGATTTATATTTTTTTAACCCATGCGGGGTCTGTCTTTCCTGTCTTTTGGAATGCAATCTGTGCCTCTACCAGGGAATCAAAAAAGCGTGTTTTCTTAGGTCCAATGATAGTCGCTGCTGATTTGAGGGGTTGCCCCGTGGGAACAATGCTCGGAAGAAGCTCAAGTTCTGTGGCTTCAACGCCACAACGGATATTGGGATGAACTTTGACGATGCGACTTTTGATTCGCAATATGCTGCGAGCGGTTTTTTCAACAATAGTGGGGTCTGAATGTGGCGTTGCAACTACATGGACCTCATACTCAGGGTGTGTTCGCTGCCGACGGTATGTCAGAATGGCGCCATCAGGGTTGCACACATGTCCCCCCGCCCCAACAAGAAAGCTGTCGGCCAAAGGCAATCCCCCAAGCACGAGCTCACGATACTTTTCTCCGAGAGGCGAAGGGGCAAGAGTTATGTCCTCGCGTAATGGGCAGCCGTCCAAGGTTATCCAACCGAACTCCTGGCAGCCATACAAATCGTGAACGTGCCAGCCGAATTTTTCGGCCAATGGCAAAATCTCAAGATCCAGGGGTGTTCCTGAACAAAGGACAACGCAGTCGCGCGGCAACGCCCCCTTGAGCCCAAGATTTGTGGCGTCTTCGAGCGCCACACGCAAAAAACCGGATTCGCCTATGATGAGTTCTGGTTGATCGCGGCAGAGGGCCACAATGAGGGCATCCCGACTTGAGCGATGCAAAAAGGACCATGTCAGCCCGTATTCGTACATGCCTTGTGCCGAGTACACGTTAACCAACGGAGCATACGTCACCAACGCGCGTGCATTCCTTTTGACCTTTGCCATTTCTAGGGCGCGTAGCGTTGCATTCACTCTGTCTGGAAGTTCCTCAAACGTTACTCCAACAATATTTTGAAAGGCTGAGGATCCTGTGGTAAATGTTAAGTACGCTAGATTGTATGGGCAATGAACTTCTTCTATTATGTGTGCAGCAGTCGGTCCATTGATCCCTTTGTTTGCAAGTGTACGTCGATGCATTTCAGCAAGTGTTGGAGCACTTCCAAATTTTTCAACAATTGTAGCTAATCGTTCTAATTTTTCTTGATACATAATATGTCCTTGCTCATTATGTTTTACAATTGAAGGTGTTACTCGGTGTCTGAAGTATTTTCATATTTTTTCCGGAGATAGTTTTTAGATTAATTAAGAGGACGCAATGTTCTGCGCCTTAATATACTTTTTCCGTGAAGACATATCGGAGGAACAACTCCGCAGGTATTTTGTTGTTCCTCCGGTTCAAATTTTGTGAGCTAAACCGCAGCCCATTGTGCAGTCATCATATCCCGCACAGCTATGGACATTTTTCGGTAGTTTTTTGCTCCTTCTGTTTCAAGACGACGATCAAGTGTGCGCGGCGTATTGCGAGCGTCAGCAATGGCTTCAACAAGCACATCCTGCACTATCTTTAATGTCATTGCATCCGGTTTGTTTGGATGCTCAATTTTCAACAGTTTGTATAGACCTCCGAGTTTCGAGAACGACTTGATATCATATGCCATGGGCACAATCTCTTCACCAAGCTTGTCCAGTTCGGCCACACTCCGTTTGGTGATACGAGCGGCGGCATCCTTATACATGGCATGGATAAGCACTTCAGGGTCGTCAAAGGCAATCATGTGATTGGCCTGAGCGCAAAGGGTCAGGAAGGAGCCGGAAACTGCACGCCCAACAATCAAGGCAATAACGGGATGTCCTGCCATGCGCGCTTCGGCAAAAGCGGCGATGACGCTGGCAGCGGCAATGTGAATGCCAACGAGTTCTTCGCGCCGACCGTAAGCCTGACAAATAGAGTCAACCACGGAGATGATGGGGCGCTTGACTGCCTTGTTGGCATCTTGGGTCATGACTTCCCGCAGAGCGCGCGTGCCATAGAAACCTTCTTCAAGACCGACTTCTGCGTTGCGGGCGCGAGGGAAACGGGAGTTTGGGTCAGGAGCAAGGCCGACGAAAATGGCCTGTTCATTGCCCAGGTTGGCTTCAGCCACAAGCAGGGATCCAGGACCGTTCGGCAGTTTGCCATTGCTTCCAGTCAGCGCTTCAAACCACGCGCGACCACGAATCGCAGTAGGATTGTTAGCCATTACGCGATCTCCTTCCAAACTTTGCGAATGTCTTCGGCGGTCCATTGCTTGCTGGTGTCCATAGCCGATAGCCTGCGAATGAAAAGCTCGTACTGGTCGGTACGCAAAACTGGGGGATGCCCTTTGCGGAAGGCTTCCTTGACGGCTTCAGTAATCGCATCGGCGTCGTCTTCGACAAGAACGTCGATGGCGCCGGTGGCATAGCGCTGGGCGCCGCCGCACATTCCCCAAACAAAGACCTTGTCGCTGGCCACGATTTCTTCCAGGCCCGCTTCCTGCTCAATGACTTCAGGCCCGTTCATGCTCAGGCGCGCTTGACGCGTCATGATGACGTAGCTGGAAAGGCCGGCCGCCAGCGACATGCCACCGAAGCAGCCCGTGTTGCCGGCAATAACCACCACTACGGGGAGATACTTGCGCAGCGCAACAAGCTCTGCGTAAATTTCGGCAATAACCAGCTCGCCGATGTTGGCTTCCTGAAGGCGGACGCCGCCGCTTTCCAAGGAGAGCACTGCGCGGGTGGGAATGCCCTTTTCATTGTCCTTGCGGGCCAGGGCAAAAGCCATGGCCATCTTCATACCGCAAATTTCGCCGATGCTGCCGCCCTGAAACTTGCCTTCCATGGCGATGACAACGGCCGGTTGTCCGTCAATGGTGCCCTTGGCCACCACGCAGCCATCGTCAGACTGCGGAACAATGCCCTGCATGGGCAACCACACAGATTCCATGCGGTCGAAGGGTCCCACCAATTCATGAAATGTGCCGGGGTCCAGGAGTTGTGTGGCGCGTTCGCGGGCCTTCAGTTCAATGTAGCTGCGACGCGATTCATTGCTGATGGCTTCATTCATGTTCTGGCTCATGATCTGCTCTCCTCCACAGTCTGCTGCAAACGCATCGCTACTGTACCGGGGGTCGCGCCAGCGTCATGAATGACAATGTCCGCCGCGTCTGTATATGTGCTGAAAAACCAATCGAGCACGGCTTTCCATGTTTCTTCAAATCCGGTAACGCTGGTTTGGATCAGTACATGCGACTGTGCATCCTTTGATGGTTGTAGCAAGACTTCCAGGTCTCCCGAAGCCACGACACCAAGGCAAACCCGCTTGGGAACCGTGGTCGAAGCCGGATAATCAAAATGCATTGTTTCCATAGAAAACCTCGAAAGGCTAAAGGTTGAGTCCTGTGGCCAATGAATCTAAGAACAGTGTCGCGGCTATCAGGTCTCCACTCCCACCTGGTGATACGCCAAGGCTGAGGAGCTGTTTATCCAAGTCCCGCAGTGCGGCATCTCCCTTCAGTGTGCTGCTTCCACCCACGGATATCACCGCGAGTGCACCTTGCTTAACAGTGGTAAGGGCTTCAGCACCACCCCGATGTAAAACGCAGGTGTCGTCAAGTTCTGCCATAATTGCGACAAGCGCATCCAGCCTGGCTTTATCTTCTGACACTCCGTGGCATCTTGCCGCCCACAGTGCAGGCAGACCAACGCAAATGACATGGGGAAAATCGGCCTGAGCTTCTCCGCGCGCTCCATCCACGCCATACAGCTTGACAACTTTGCTTCCGTTTGTGTTTTGCATTGGGGCATGAAGATCAGGGCAGCGAGCTATTGCTCCAGCCACAGCCGCCACTTCAAAGGGGTTCCTCGTCTTGTTGCAGATAGAGGCGCCTGCCGTCAGCAACCCCAAAGCCCAAATGGCGCCTTTGTGTGTATTGCAGCCGTCTGTGGCTGCAAACATTGAAACTTCACCTTCTCGACCGATCGCTCCAAGCTTTTCTCGCAACTCGGCGTAGGGTGGGGGCTGCCGGGCAACCCGTGCCATTGATCGAAAGCAGGGCCAAAGCGACACCGCAGAACGGTGCATCAAATCCCGAGTAAGATCCGTATGGGCGCCAGAACCTCGCTGATCGACCAAACCGGGTTTGGGGGTCAAATCCACCTCGTCGATCAATGCCTGCATGGCCAGATCTGCCAGTATTTCTGGCGTTAATGAGCTTGAGAAACTAAGCTGCCCATTGTCTAGCGCATTACTGTCGAGGAGGGCCGGGGGAAGCTTGCGTTCTTCCCAAAGGCGAGAGGTTTCGATGGAGGCCTCCATAGCGACTTACCAGTTTCTGAAGCGGACCGGAGGCTGGTAAAGACCGCCAGACCAATCCACAAGGTCTTTCATGTTCTTAGCCGCAAGCAGGGAACGCTTGGCTTCGGACCGGGCAACGCCCAGATCTTCCGGGTACGCGACAACGCCGCTACGACGCAGTTCGGCGGTCTTCTTGGGGTCGGCGCGCAGGCCCAGGTTGGTGGCGCCAGCAATGGCTGCAATGGCTGCCTTGCGCTCTTCCGTGGACTGAGCCTTGAACATGTAGGCGATGCCCTGTTCCGTAACGATGTGCGTGACGTCCTCGGCATAGATCATGATGGGCGCGCAAGGTAGGTTGGCTTCCTTGCCCACTTCAATGGCATCAAGGTTCTCCACAAAGGTGGGAACGCCGCTTGCCTTGAAGGTCTCCACCATTTGCACGCAAAGCTTGTGGCCATGGGCTGTGGGAGAAGAGCTGTCCATCGTTGAAAGCCAGGCAGGCGAGCTGTGACGACGGCCGCGCGCGTCGCCGCCGAGGTTGGGAGCCCCGCCGAAACCAGCGATACGACCATGCGTAACGGTGGATGTGTTGCCCACAGGATCGATTTGGAGTGTGGAGCCGGCAAAGAGGTCGCTGGCGTAGTGGCCCGCCAACTGACAGAAAACACGGTTAGAGCGCAGGCTGCCGTCAGGGCCGGTAAAGAAGATATCAGGGCGGGCCTTGATGTAGTCCTGCATGCCGTCTTCATTGCCGAAGCTGTACACGCTTTCCACCCAGCCGCTTTCAATGGCAGGAATAAGCGTGGGCTGAGGATTGAGTATCCAGTTGCGACAAATTTTGCCTTTCAGGCCCAGCTTGGCGGCATACGTGGGCAGAAGTAGTTCGACGGAGGCGGTGTTGAAGCCAACGCCGTGATTAAGCGCGGTTACGTTGTGACGTTCGTAAATGCCGCGGATGGACATCATGGCCATCAGAATCTGAAGTTCAGTGATGTCCTTGGGGTCACGTGTCTGGATGGGTTCCATTGCGAAGGGGCGGTCGGCCTGAACAATAACGTCCACCCAGCCGGAGGGCACGTCGATACGCGGCAGTTTGTCCATGATCTCGTTGACCTGGACGATAACGATACCGTTGCTGAAGGCCGTCGCTTCTATGATCGACGGAGTATCTTCCGTGTTGGCACCGGTATACAGGTTGCCTTCAGCATCGGCTGCGTCCGCGCAGACCAGGGCAACTTTGGGGATCAGGTCAACAAACATACGGGCCGAAAGCTCAACATAGGTATTGAGCGAACGCACCTTAAGGGTGCCGTTGGCAAGCAGTTCGGCAACACGTCTGCTTTGGGGGCCGGCAAAGCTAAAGTCGATGGTAGAGGCAATGCCATCTTCAAAGATGGAGATATGGTCGGGTCGCTCAATGGCGTGCATAACCATGTGCAGGTCATGCAACTTCTTGGGGTCAGCCTGGGCCAGAGAGCGGGACAGAAAATCCGCCTGTTTCTGCACGCCTTCCATCATGACGGTGTCACCGGGTTCAATCAGCGCATGCAAGGCGTCAATAATTTTACCGGTGGGAAGATGCTTGCCCTTCAGCCAAGAAGCAATGGAAGATAGTTTTTTCTGCTTGCTATCTCTCTTGGTTGTCCAGGATCGACTAGAATGTGTCTGTTCTGATGACGCTACCATACTTGACTCCTGTATAATGTTAATTGTTTTTAATTGTTATTTTTGTACACAATCTAGGAATCCTCCTATGATTTAGAAATAAATTGTATGACATGAATTGTGAAATTAAAAAAATATTTCTCCTGATAAATTATGTTTATAAAATATTAATCAAACAACGATCACCAATTACGAAAACGTGCTGGAGGTGTATACATACCTCCAGACAAGTCAACGATATCTTTCATATTTTTTGCAGCAAGAAGTGAGCGTTTTGCTTCACTTCTATTGATACCCAAATCTTCAGGATAGGCTACAAGGCCTTTCTGGCGAAGCTCTGCATTCTTTTTAGGGGAAGAGCGCAATCCCAGCGAGGTTGCTCCGGCGACGGCCGCAATGGCTGCACGCCGCTCGTCAAGGGATTGTGCGAGATAAAGGTAGGCAATGCCCTGTTCTGTAACGATATGGGTGACATCATCCCCATAAATCATGATGGGCGTGCAGGGAAGATTCGCGTTTTTCCCTACATCGATGGCGTCAAGGTTTTCAACAAAAGTGGGCACGCCGCCAGCTTTGAAAGTTTCCGCAAGCTGCACGACAAGCTTGCGGCCATGGGCGGTTGGCGCATCTGTAGTGATCATTGAAAGCCATGCGGGTGAACTGTGGCGGCGTCCTCTGGCGTCGCTGCCAAGGTTTGGTGCGCCTCCAAAGCCGGTTATGCGGCCCTTGGTGACGGTGGAGGTGTTGCCTTCAGGGTCGATTTGCAAAGTTGATCCGGCAAACAGGTCCACCGCATAATGCCCGGCAAGTTGGCAAAACTCGCGGTTGGAACGCAAACTGCCGTCAGGACCGGTAAAAAAGATGTCAGGCCTCGCCTTGATATAGTCCTGCATGCCATCTTCATTACCGAAGCTATGCACGCTTTCCACCCAGCCGTTTTCAATGGCAGGGATAAGTGTGGGCTGAGGATTCAAGGTCCAATTTCGGCATATCTTGCCTTTCAGCCCCAGCCGTTCGCCATATGTCGGAAGGAGAAGCTCAATGGCGGCAGTGTTGAATCCAACTCCGTGGTTGAGTGAGGTGACGCCGTGACGTTCATAAATGCCACGAATAACCATCATGGCCATTAAAATTTGGAGTTCGCGAATGTCCTTGGGGTCACGTGTCTGAATCGGTTCAATAGCATACGGCTGGTCGGTACGCACGACGATATCAACCCATCCACCAGGAATATCAACGCGAGGCAGCTTATCCACAATTTCATTGACCTGCGCTATGACAATGCCATTGCTGAATGCGGCTGCTTCTGTAATTGCCGGAGTGTCTTCAGTATTTGCTCCGGTAAAAAGGTTGCCCTGGGCATCGGCGGCGTCCGCACAAATAAAGACTATGTTGGGAATAAGGTCGACAAAGAGGCGGCTCGAGAGTTCCACATACGTGTTCAGTGAGCGGATTGTAAGCTCGCCAGTTTCAACCATGGCGGCGACCTGTTGGCTCATAGGTCCAGCATAGCCGAAATCCAGGGTGCTGGCGATGCGGCGTTTGAAAATGTCAATGTGGTCTGGTCTTGCCACTGCATGAATGACGATGTGCAAATCGTGAAGAATTTTTGGATCGGTTTTGGCTAAGGCTTCAGACAAAAAATTGGCTTGTTTTTGTCCACTCTCTATAACAACTGTTTCATTTTGTTCGATAATTTTATGAAAAACGTCAATAATCCTTGATTGATGGATAAATTTATCAGTCATAAAATTGGATATTTTTGAAAGTTTAGTCTTTTTTGCATCACGTTTTATAGACCAACTGTGTCCGCTGCAGGTGCATAAGGGAGATGAAATCATGGCCATGCTGCACGCTCCTTCCAAATATTGAAACTATTGCTCGGTCAGCGTTGAACAATTTTTGTGCGACTATGCAAAAAAAAGTATCAACCGTCATTTTGGGTACACGCTCAAATAAAGAGAGTGAAATAAAAAAATATCTACGCGTGATAGAATTTTATTATCATTGTGGCAAAAACGGGCGACGCTTAAATATTGTAACACTGTGTATTTGGTTCAAAAATCTGTGCTACTAACGCCAAATATGCATGCTTTGGCCAAGGTTGGGCTGGAATTCTCCTCAATGACATGGCCTTCAATCCAAAAAGTCAGCCCTTAATGATGGTTGCTACGGGAAACGAGTCTTCAAAATTTGGCAAATCCTCTGTCCGGGGAAAAGGTGTCAAACCCGAGAGGCTACTAGACCTCAAAGAGACTTCCGCAGGCCAGCGAAAAGAAGAATCCGACGGGTCGCGGCAATGCCGCAGGCCTGTACCGGAAATTGTGTAAACTTCCAATAATAGGCTAAAGTTCCAGGATACTTCCGTGCTGATCAATCGTGATTGAACTCGCCAGGAAGGCGCTCAGGGGAGAGATTGCCAGCCTGGATGACCACAACGACGTTTTGCGTTTGATGCGCAAGAACCTGCTATCAAAGGCCAAACTGCGATCCCGGCAAGCGTCATCGTGCCCAACCTCCTTTTCCGCTGAAGGAAGCTTATGAGCGAGGGCAGCTTCGTTCCACGACCCAACGCCTGGGCATGAGGACGAACCCCCGCTTGGCCTCTGCGAGCTTGATAACCAAAAGCTCTATGCCGTTCTCCGCTGCCTGGGTGGCGGGCATGTCACCAGTGTAGCCCTGGTCGGCAAAGGCTATCTTGACCTTGCCCCCGGTTGCCTCCTGGACTTCCGCCGCCAGTTTACCCACCTGAACGCGATCCTGTTCGTTTGCTGTCACGTGCGCCGCCAGCAAGTTTCCCAATGTATCCACAGCAATGTGCAATTTGCTGCCACGCTTTTTTTTGTGGCCATCATAGCCGGCTCTGTGTCCACTCTCGGGACTGCTGCGCAGTGTACGGCTATCCATGACGGCCGCAGAAGGGTACTTCTTCTTGCCTGTCGCCACGCGCAAAACCTCCCGCAAATCTTGAACAAGGGCCTCAAAACAGTCGGCGGCGATCCAGCGCAAAGTCTGTTGGTGTACCGCCTGCCAGGGAGGAAAATCGTTGGGTAGCATCCGCCAGGGAGCTCCCGCTCGAACGATCCAGCGAAGTGCATTAAACACTTCACGCAAAGTATGTCTTCGCTGCCCGGCATCTTCAGAGAGCAAGGTGAGATATGGGGCGACAAGGCTCCATTCCTCGTCACTGACGTCCGTGGGGTACGGCTTTCGCTGCATCATTTTCTCTCTATAACCAATCAGGACGGTTCATGACACGCTCTAGATCGAATTCCGTACAGACCTTCAGGCAAGGCGAGCATGCGAAGTGGGACGCCCTCTTCTGTTTCGGGGCAAATCATCATGCCTGTGCCATTGCACGCCCCTGCGCCGCCCGATATATTCAGACATCATGTTGCCGGTTCCTGGGTCGAAACCACCGTCTCAGCGCGCTGGTCCTATCGGAATGAGCACGGTCAGCTCCTGGGTTATGCCTGCCGTTTCAATCTGCCTGACGGCGGCAAAGAAATCGTCCCCCAAGTCTACGGCAAGACAAATGACAAGACTTCTTGGCAATGGAAAGCCTTTCCTGTCCCCCGCCCCCTGTATGGCATTGACCGCTTGGCTGCCTCGGCCATCGGTGCCTTGGTCATCGTATGTGAGGGGGAAAAAACAGCGGATGCCGCCCAACGGTTATATCCTGAAGCCATAGCCCTCACTTGGCCCGGAGGCTCGAAGGCCGTGGCCAAGGCCGACTTCTCGCCATTGGCAGGACGGACGGTCGTCATCTGGCCGGATGCGGACAAGTGTGGATACGAGGCCGCTCTGGATATAGCGGAACATCTGGGGAGACTTGGCTCAACCGTCCATATCATCGCCCCTCCTGAGAACGTAAAATCTGGCTGGGATTTAGCGGATGCTGAGGCAGAAGGATGGGAGACAGTCCAAGTCATGCACTTTATCGCGGCTAATACGATGTCGGTATCCGACTTTACTCATCTGGCTAAGGGACTCTATAGTATCACGGCACGTTATCATAAATTAAATTTTCAGAAGAGCATCGTTCACATTAAAGCAGGTAAAGATGATATAGTAGATGACTGCGAGTCCATCTTATCCAGACCAGACTTACCAATCGAATATAGAATATTTCAACGAGGAAGCATACTCGTCCGACTGGCGAAACTTCAAACAACATCGTAATGTGAATGCGCACAACTAAAGTACCAATCATTATATATCTATACAGTAGAAAAGTCGTTTCTATTCGATGTACTGTGTCGTTTCGGGAGTTTTAAAAAGATACACCGAAAAGGCGAAATTCTGAATATAGATCCACCCAAAGACGTTGTCGATACTATTCCTACCCGGACCGGTCTGTGGCCCATGCCGTCACTTCGGGGCATCTTGACTTGCCCGACACTGCGTCCAGATGGCTCTTTGCTTCTTTCTCATGGGTATGATTTACAAAGTAGATACTACCTATCTCACGATCTAGACATCAAGATTCCCGAGCATCCAACATTAGAGGAAGCTCGCCAAGCGACAAATCTCCTCGTGAGCTTGTTGTCTGGATTTATGTTCGCTGAGCCAGTGGATCGTTCGGTCGCTCTTGCCCTTTTTCTCAGTGCCATATCACGCCCATGTCTTGACCATACGCCCCTATTCGTCATCACTGCTCCAACACGTGGCAGCGGGAAATCGACCCTTGTAGATATTGCTTCTATTATTGTGATCGGCCATCGTGCGGCAGTAATATCTGCAACATCCGACAACAATGAACGTGAAAAACGCCTAACCGGTTGTCTACTGTCCGGTGATCCATTTATTAATCTTGACAACTGCAACGGTCTATTGGAGTCAGACTTGCTATGTCAGGCACTTACTGCCGAAATAATAAAAGTTAGACCTCTTGGTACATCAAAACATGTCAATATCCCAAATACAGCATTCTGGTGTGCAAACGGAAACAACTTGACTATCGCTGGTGATTTGCTCCGTCGTGTAGTGCGATGTAGACTTGACACTCGATGCGAGCGTCCAGAAGAACGCAGTTTTAAATTTGATCCACTGACAAAATCACTTGAATACCGATCAAGATACATACGTGCTTTATTGACAATTCTCCGCGCTTACATCATTGCTGGTCGGCCGGATATGGGCGGCAAGCCTTTCGGCGGCTTCGGCCAGTGGTCTGTCCTCGTTCGTGGAGCACTCATATGGGTCGGCGAGCCTGACCCGTGCGCCAGCCGCGATGCCATTATGGACGAAGATACGGAACAGACACAGTTGCGTGCTTTGCTCACCCTCTGGCAACAGCAGTTTGGGAAGACTCCTCTCAAAATCAAGCAGCTCATTGAGCGCAGCAAATCAAATGGGCCTGAACTTTATGAAGTCCTCGACGACATCGTCGGCGATGGAAATGGCCCTCAAATCAACACTCGGCGCCTTGGTCATTGGCTCAAACGCCACAAGGATCGCATCGTCGACGGCCTTAAGCTCGTCCAGATTATTGGCGCCAACATGGCCAGCTGGCAAGTCGTTCAAGTCTCCGAAGGTCAAGCATAGGTTTCCAAGGTTCTGAAGGTTCTTTCCAGGCTCATTTCGAAAAAAGCAGAGGGGGAAAAAAATTGTCAGGATGGGCTGTGGGAAAACCTCAAAAACCTTCGAAACCTTCACCCCCGATTGACTGTGTTTCGTGCTTAACCTTGATTGTTTACTCTACCTGCTAATATATTTCATTATTTTTGGTAAATATTAACTTATGCTTCACCTTTTAGTCCACCATTTAAGGGAGTTCCTCCCTCGCCGGCCACCTTCTTCGTTCGCAACCGCTTGCCAGTTGCCCTATTCCCGGGGCAGTCCGTCTGCATGAGGGACGCTTCAATCCACGCTCCCGCACGGGGAGCGACACCATCCGCCAGGGTTTGGCGCAGCTCGAACACGCTTCAATCCACGCTCCCGCACGGGGAGCGACCGCCCGACACCATTCAGGCTGATGGATCGAGCTTGCTTCAATCCACGCTCCCGCACGGGGAGCGACCCCTGCACCTTATGGGCTGGAAGATGACGACGCAGCTTCAATCCACGCTCCCGCACGGGGAGCGACTGGCATGGTTAGTACGCCGAAAACGATTTGATCGTGCTTCAATCCACGCTCCCGCACGGGGAGCGACCTTCACGCCCACGCAACGTATCCGCGAGCTTTCCAGCTTCAATCCACGCTCCCGCACGGGGAGCGACGGGTGCGGCGCATCCTCGACGCCATATGCAAAGGGCTTCAATCCACGCTCCCGCACGGGGAGCGACCCTGCACTTGAGACCAGGGAATGTACCCTCACAAGCTTCAATCCACGCTCCCGCACGGGGAGCGACGGTTCCCATTCAAGATGCCTCCGGCGGCTGGGGGGCTTCAATCCACGCTCCCGCACGGGGAGCGACTTCAGCACGCCATGCACATGCTCAAGCCAGGTGGCTTCAATCCACGCTCCCGCACGGGGAGCGACCCTCAAGACCCAACTCGAAGCCATCCACAAGACGGCTTCAATCCACGCTCCCGCACGGGGAGCGACGAGAGCCAGGTCGAGCGTTTGCGCCCCGGAAATGGCTTCAATCCACGCTCCCGCACGGGGAGCGACCGGGTGAGGGAACTAATCGAAACTTTGTTATAGCTGCTTCAATCCACGCTCCCGCACGGGGAGCGACTTGAGCTTCCTGGGGAAGATGCGGCCTATAAGAGCGCTTCAATCCACGCTCCCGCACGGGGAGCGACCAGACGATTGACGGATTACGTAAGATTGCCGGCATGCTTCAATCCACGCTCCCGCACGGGGAGCGACGCGGCGATTCTGATGGTGTCGCTGAGGTTGACGATGCTTCAATCCACGCTCCCGCACGGGGAGCGACCCGAAGAGACCATGCCGATGCGGCGAAAAGATCGAGCTTCAATCCACGCTCCCGCACGGGGAGCGACCGCATCTTTGTACCGTTTTGACCACCCAGTAAAAGCTTCAATCCACGCTCCCGCACGGGGAGCGACTTATGCAGATCACTTATAGCTGTGATTTGAGGCATAGCTTCAATCCACGCTCCCGCACGGGGAGCGACCCGACAGCGACGATTTTGGAGTCCAAGGGGACGCTTCAATCCACGCTCCCGCACGGGGAGCGACGTATCTCGGTGCTGACGGATGCAACCTGGGTCACGCTTCAATCCACGCTCCCGCACGGGGAGCGACAGGTACGGTCACGCCTGGGCTTCCCCTACGCGACCGCTTCAATCCACGCTCCCGCACGGGGAGCGACTGTAACGCCGATTTTGCCCTGGCAGCTCACAATTTGCCAGCCACGTTTCGAGTACGGCGTCATTTTCGAACAGCAAGTTATGGTCTACTCCAAATAACTAGATTTTAAATATGTCATATCAACATATTACAAAATCGAGCATCTCCCCCAAAAATGCTGTGCACTTCTGGTCCTCGCAAGCAAGCAGAAGTCCTCCCCCGCTCTACTCCATTTTTCGGCGCCAGCTTGTTACGCCACTAAAACACCTTTTCTGGCCAATGCCCACTTCCACTCCACACCTGGGCAGAGCCATCAAAGAATCAACGGACCCTGCGGATCATAGGCGGGTTTGGCCCCCACATGCTCAACACGATTTTTCCAGTTGGCTCCGAGAAAATAGAACCTCAAGCTGTCTTTACTCGGGTCCATGCACTCCAGCAGATTGTCGCGCAGGGCGACCCACTGGGCAGGGTCCAGCATGCATTCGAAAACCGAAAACTGCACCCGCTGCCCCCAATTTTCGCAGTGCCGCGCAATTCTACGCAAACGACGACGCCCCTCGGCATCCTGCGTGTTCACGTCATAACTTACCAGAACCAGCATGACGTCACCGGATCACAAAGGGCGGATAAGCGTCCAGATCGCCGCGTAGATAACGGGCAAGCAACCGAGCCTGACAATGATACAGCAGGCCCGTCGCCATTTTTTCCTGCAAAAAAGGATGCTCCACGATTTCCTGCTTGCGCTCCTGCCAGGCGGTTATCACATCCTTGCGGGTAGCCTCGTTCATAATGACGGCCCCCGATTCCGTACGCGTGAAGCCTTTGGCTTTTACCTGCCCCCGGTTAATGAGTGTACAGGCCAGCCTGTCCGCCAAGTAGGGACGAAATTCCTCCATGATATCCAGGGCAAGGCTTGGCCGTCCGGGCCGGTCGCGGTGCAGAAAGCCCACCGCCGGATCAAGACCGCAGCTTTCCAGCGCCCCGCGCACGTCATGCGCCAGCAGCGTGTAAAGGAAGGAGAGGAGGCAATTCACGGCATCCAGAGGCGGACGCCGGTTGCGACGGACAAAACGGAACGCAGGGTCCACATTATGGATAAGATTGCCGAACGCGCCAAAATAGGCCTGTGCGGCCTCACCTTCGATGCCGCGTACTACATTGAGCGGTTGCGGCTCACGCAAACGCGTAAGGCACTGGGCCAGTCGGGCGACGGCGGCATCAAGCTCCTGACCGGGATGCTCCCGCGCGGTGCGCATCAGTACAGTGCGGCAATTGGCTATTTTGCCGATTACAATAGATGTGGCAATGGTGGCGGAAGCGGCATCTTCATCCGTCCGGCGGTACTGCTCCCGCCGCAGCAGCACGTTGCCGCTGACCGGGCCGTGCATGGAGGCCAAAAAACGCCCGTTCTGCGTCAGCCACGATACCATCACTCCGTTTTCCGCGCAGTGCCCCAGCAGAAACGGGCTGCACGAAACCTGACCGAACAGCACCAGCCCGCCCAGCGTATGGATGGGCACTTTGCCCTTTAAGGCATCGCCCTGGTATACGGCCACGCATTCTCCGTCCTTGGCGAGATAGCTCTCCTGCGTGGTGACAAACAGGGTGTTGAGCAACGGCTTCATACGCCCTCCAGCACGGATTTCAGATAGCCCACCGCCGATTTTCGCGGGGCAAGCGGCATGCAGGCGTCGCACAGCGAGCACGAGGGACAAATGCCCTTGGCTATTTCCAGTGGCGGAGGAGGCGGGGTTGCACCCTGTCGCAACAGATTATGCACGGCCTCGGCAGTGTTGCGGGTTTCTTCCCGTAGGGCCTCGTCCAGCGACACCACCTGACGTCTCCGGATTTTGCCGTAAAACAACGCGCCTTCAGAAATGGAAACATCCAGCATTTCTTCCAAACAAAGAGCCTGGGCACAAAGCTGGATGCGGTCGGCGTCGCTACTTTTGGGACGGCCACGCTTGTATTCCACGGGATACGGCCGCCAGAGCCCATCGCGTCGGTGAAACTCCACCACATCGGCCTGGCCTGTCAGACCAAGCGCACGCGAGGAAAGCAGAAGACCCGTGACGATTTTGCAGTCGCCTCGACTTTCCGCCGCGTTGCCGTGGGCTTTTTCGTGCAGTTGACGGCCCTCGGCCGTGTAGGCGTTCTCCGTCCAGAGCTGCTCCAGATGGATGAGCGCACACTGCCGGGGGCAGTACAGATAATGCTGCAACGCCGATATAGGGATGGGGTCGGCCGGAGAAAGTTGATGCATTGAGGTATACTCCAACGACGAGGTTTAGGCCCTCTCCCTAGGGAAGAAGGCCAGTCTCCTCCTACCAATCTTCTTCCAAACATTTCAATCCACGCCCCGCGCGGGGAGCGACAAAAAATTAAATAGCCAAGATGCTTGTCCCATCTATTGACAGACGGGACAAGCACAAGTTAGTTTACTTGAGGTTTTCCTTAGTCGGCTTAGGCGACAACTTCTCCGGCCATGGATGAAGTGTCGCCTTATGATCTTCTAGTGTGCACGTAGCCACCTCCCAAGCTAATTATTACGGAATCGACTTTCCTAGCCGTCCGCAAGAAAAGCTATAATAGCTTGGGGAGGGTGAGTCAAGTTCGTTTGAAAGAAAATTGGAATAAATTAGAAACCCGCGATAGCCTCCGCCCTCAGCCCCGGCGTGGCATCGCCATCCAGCGTATAGCTGCCGTCGTTGTTGACCTTGAGACTTTTGTGAACCTTGGCGGACGAATACTGCCCGGATTTGCTGGCGTGCTCCCACCACAGGACATGGTTGACGGCCATGCTGCCTTCCGGGCGGGCCGAAGAGGCGTCGTTTTCGAACAGCCTGGGCAAAATGGTCTTGAGGACCGCCGCGTCCTCGTCGCTAAAGCCCGTGCGCTCGGCGAGCTGGGGGTTGATGCTGCCGTAAAAAACGTAAGTCCCTTTATCGACGCGGTGCTTCATGCCCATGGTGTCCGCGCCGCGTTTGGTGCCGTCGCCTTCGCTGCTCACGCTCTTAGTGATCTGGATGCTGGCCACGCTGACCGGCTTCACGCTAAACGCAGCGTGGATGCTTACCGGGCCGCGAATCGGGATGGAAACGCCGCCACTGTTATCGGCGGCGTCATCATCCTCATTTTTTTTCTTTTTGCCGACGTCGCTCTTAAAGGCGAAGAGCTGGCCAAAGGCGCGCACGTCGAACCACTTGGCGCAGGCTTTCTTGGCGGTTTCTTCCTTGCTGCACTTCTTGGGGTTGAAGGCGTCCTTGCCAAGGCCGTGCTCGGCGGATTCCGCCCGCTCTTTGAGCGAAACCATGCCGTCGAGCTTGCGGTCGTCGGACTGTACGTAAACCCCCTGCCCCTGCTCCATGAGCCGATCCCGAATCTTGCGTTTGAGGCAAACGTCGCTGATTTCGCCGTAGCCGTCATAGTCCGTGCGGGGCCGGTTGCCGTTGAGGGGATCGCCGTTGGGGTTGGCGTGGTCAACGGTGAGGATAACGGCGAAGTCGATCTTGTGTTGCAGGCTCATGCTATGCTCCTTCCTGATTATTATCTTCGGATTTGTTGTTTTTTTCTTTTTTTGTATAAAGATCCATCATCTGGCAGTGATAGCCGAGCAAGAATTCCCCACTAAGCTTAGCGGAAGAAGTAAAATCTTGCGGAGAAAAAAGACTATGTACCTCATCAATTTTTCTCTGAATATTTCGCAAAAGACCAATATTCTTTTCATTGTGCAGCCGCTGAATATAAGGTGAAAGATTTCGTCGCAGCTGTTCCCAGGTTGCATAAGGATGGTCTGCAAAATGTTGCATAAGGCGTTCCGCATTTGTTGGACGTGTCTCAGAAGCTATCTTAAGCGCCGTGCGTTCTAGATATTCCGCCAATGCCAGCAGTCGTCCATAGAGATAGTCACGGGATGTGCGTTTCTCATCGAGAGCCATGGAGTATTCCTTTTTTTGAAGGTGTCTGGCGTCATACCCCTTATACATGGCACAGGCCACGCCGAGCACTTCCGGCCATTCCCATTTTTCCAGCGCGACACGGTTGCAGGCCCGGCGCACGCAGCACTCCATGATGTCGCGCGGCAAAGCCGCGGCATCCACAATGCAGGGCAGCAGACGCTCCACCGTGGCCTTGCGCAGCTTGTCGTCGATACGCCTGCCGTAGGCCACGCGGGCGATAGTTTCCGGCAGCGGGGCATAGACGGCATACACCGTGCGTTTCTGCTTCTTCCCTTTTCCCGCCTGCTCCTCCGGCAAATGCACCGGCAGCACCCAGGCGCAATCTTCCTGCCACTTCTCCAGATTGCCCAAATACTGTCCCTGCATCTGTTCGCGGTAGAACGTCACGGCAAGGCGACCGGGACTGGCGGCATCCAGCGCCATGACGGCAATGCCGTCGGTGTCCTTAAGGTCAGCCTTGTAGCCAGCCAGGGCCTTGCGCAGCCTTTGCGCGAAAAGGAACCCCATGTTCAAGGGCGGCTCCTTGGGCTGCGCTCCCGCCGCGACGGCTTCGGACGAGGTCGGCGCATCGTCGCGCATAAGATCCTCGTCGTCGATGTCGTCGAAGAAGCTTTCGCAGGGATTGGGCACCCGAGCGCCGCTTACGGCCCAGGCAACGACGGCCTGTTCCCCGTTACGATATCCCTGCCGGGCAATGAGCCAACGCAGGGCGTTATGGGCCTTGTGGCTCGTCTCATAGCCCACGGTGCAGGCTTGTTCCGGCTCTTCGAATCGCCCTCTGAAAGTGAAGTTCGCGACGTCGTTGGACGAAATGAGCTTGGCCCCATCGCCGGGCCGGCGGATATTGCGCGGATGCTTTTTGGCGACGGCGCTTTCCACCCCTTGCACCATGCATAAATCCTTTTGCTGCATCTGCGCCGCGTCGTACGCCATCCATGCCTGTTGCAGGCTGATGTCCTTCCACGTGCGCGATTCCATCGCGTCAGGCGCCACAACGCTCCAGACCACCAGGGCGTCACCCTGGTCACGCACGGTGACGCCGTTGACCTTCTTGGGCTGCAACCGGTTAAATATGCTGTCCCTGCCGGTATCCTTGCTCTCCGCCGCAGGCTCCGTCAGCAATGCACCCGAAGTATCGGCGTGCAAAATGCCGCACGCCAACAAGTCATGCACGAGCGTACCCTTGGAGACATAGGCATAGACGGCCTTGGCCTTGGGGTGACTGTAGGGAGAGTCACACCATGCCTGTAACTGTGTGGCATACATCGCATACAGATTCTTCTTGCCGCCCTCGTAATCCTTGGCGCAATAGTGTATTTTATCACACAAAGGGTGAGGCGCGTCGCCGCTGGTGCGCCCGGCGGAATCTTCCGTTGCGGGAATGACATACTGCGTCTTGAGCGGCAGCAGTTCCGCCCGATGGAAATTCCCCTCACCGTCCAGCGTCACGCAAATATGCGCCTGCTGGCTCGTATGGCTCACCGGCATGAGCGCCGGCGCTTCCTTGCCGCCGTCTTCGGCCTGGGGCGGAGCGGTGTAGTCAGACTCAAGCGAACAGGCCTCATAGGTCTCAAAAAGCTTCTGCATCCAGCTCACAGCGTCCCCCCTTGCGGTCCGTCGCCCCCGAGCAGGGTCCGCGCGTCCGGGTAGGCGGCGGTCTCCGGCTCCAGCAAAAAACGGTGCAACTCCTCCTCGTCGCAGCCCGCAAAATTGCGCCCGGGATGGAAAACCTTGGGCACCATGGCGCGAATGTCCTTGCGCAAAAGCGTTGGATCGTCCGGCTCGGGAAATGCTATGACGCCGTTTCGCATGACGGGCTTCCAGAACCGCGCCCCGAAACGCTCGCCGCCGGTTTCGTCCGGGTAGTCGAAACCGTGAAACATCAGGCCAAAGGCCAATTCATCCAGATCGTCATACGCCCCCGGCCCTTCCCCGAAAACGCAGGGCTCCACATAGCCCTGGCAGTCGCGCGTGCCGAAAAAAATGTCCTGCCTGCCGCCGCGCGCCACCATACGCTTGGCGATCTCGTAATGCTTGCCATCGATGCGGTCCTGGGTCAGTTCCGGACGATGCTCGTTCCAGACAAAGCGGGCCTGCACCTGATACGCCACGTCAGCCAGATAAGTGTAGATGGACAGATCGTTGCCGCCCGTCGTGGGCCTGATGGGTTTGACGCCCTTGGTCTGGGTGCGAAACGGCCGCAACACGCGCACCTTCTCGATGATCCAGAGGAAGGTGGGCTTCCAATAAACGGATTTGGCGATGCCCTTGAGGGCTTCATAGGTGGGAATGTGGTAGGAACATTTTTCGCCCCCCACCCGGGTGACCGGATCGGAGAACAGGGCGTATCGCCCGTATACGGAAAAGGAAATGTCGTTTTTCACGCAACCCTCCAGACTAATAGATGCTGGCCTTCAGGTTTGCCAAAGGCTGTTCGACAACACCCATTTCAGTACAATAATGGTTCTCCCGAAGCGCATAGATGCCACTGTCCTGAACAGGATAGAGTGCCTTGTTCTCATGAAGTTTTCTTTCAATATTCGGGAAGACATTGACGGAGTAGCGTTGCGCCTTGCGCAGCAACTCCCGTTTGTTCCAGATCATATCCGTGGAACAAAGGTCCGCGATAATCCGCACGCCTTCACCGTAAGGAACCAGAATACTCGTTGCCGCCGAATCAATGGCCTTGAAGTGTCTAGCCGCCGTGGCGAACGACTGGCCCAGCATTGGGGCGAGGCTCGGTCTCACGATATCCTTATTACTCCCGAGCAGGTCCAACAGCGTGCTCCCATGTGTCTCGTCGGCATAAGACATGACAGTGGCCTTGCGGTCGTAATAATGCTCGAAATAGGCCTCGGTCAGCAACGGCTGGGTTAGGTCACAGTCGGAAAATTCAAGCTCTTTCGCGAATTTTAACCGTACGTCGTCCAGAAAAATATCCCGCCCGTCCTTGATGTCCCGCAGGCAATCCAGCTTCTCCGCGTCGCCGTCAACGAGCACCACAGGTACCCTCCCCCGCTCACCCTCGCCATGACGGTTGCAGCGCCCGGCCGCTTGCAGGATGGAATCCAACCCCGCCGCCAGACGAATCACGGATCGGAAGCTGATGTCCACCCCGCATTCAATGAGCTGGGTGCTGACGCACAGCACCGGCCGCCCGGCGTCCAGGTCCGCGCGCATGGCCTCAAGCCTGTCCATGCGGTGCGCCGGGCAAAGATTGGTGCTGAGGTAATACCGCCGAAGGCCCTTCCCCTCAGGGCACAGCGCGTAGAGCGTTTCAGCCATTTTCTTGGTGTTGCACACCACCAGACAGGAGCCGCTCCCGTCCAGTTCTTCCCGGGCCAGCTCGGCCACCGCTTCGGCGCTCAGGCGCTTGGAGCAATGGTCGATAAAATCGGTGCGCCGCAGCTCGCGAAACAGGCCGGACACGTCGGGCATGATTTCCTGCTCCGGCCCGAGGTCCAAGCTGCCAAGCAAGGGTTCCGGCAGGTTGCCGAGGCGCGGCTGGGTGGCGGTGCACAGCATGGCCGATGCGCCACACTGCCCCACCAGGAACTCCACGGCATTGCAAAACAGGCGCAGACAACGCACCGGCACGGTCTGCACTTCGTCAAAAACAATAACGCTTCGAGCCAGATTGTGCATACGGCGGGCATGGCGCGTGCCGGAACCGAACAGGCTTTCCAAAAATTGCACCATGGTCGTAAAAACAACCGGCGCGTCCCAGTTTTCCGCCAGCCTTTCCCACCGCTTGACCGCACCTTCGTCATCGGTGTCGCCATCCGGCAGAAAGTTGGAGTGGTGCTCCAGCACCATGGAGCCGGGCGTCTCGCCCTGTTCCAGTATCTGGCGTGCCACATCGGCGTTCTGGTCGATGATGGAAGTATAGGGAATGACGTAGATGACCCGGTCCAGTTGGTGCTTTTGCGCGTGCAGCAGGGCGAAACGCAGACTGGCCAGGGTCTTGCCGCCGCCCGTGGGCACGGTCAGGGTGAAAAGCCCCTGATCGTCCAGGGCCCGACGGGCGCAGTGGGCCGCAATGTCGCACCGTAGAAAGTCGATGGGATGTTGTGGCTTTTTCGCCGCCAATGCCGCTTCCAGACGCGGCACCAGCATGCCCCAGGGGCGTCGCGGCACATCCTCGCGCAGCCGCTTGAGCTCCGGGTCTTCAAATTCGGCGCTGTCCGTACGGTCCGCGTCCAGCAGGCAGCTCACCAGAAAGCGCGCCAACAGACCCTGCTGGAAATCGCGGCTGTTCTCGTTATGCTTTTTGTCTTGGTCGCTGGCGTCAGCGGGCAGCTTGCCCATGACCCTTTTGCGAAGCGTATGCAGAACGTCAATAACTTCTCGAGCCAGGGGAGTCGACAGCAAATCATCAATTTCAGCGGAAATAAGATGATCGCAAACCATGGTGCATTGATCATGATGCGTCTTTTCCTCGCTTCTTTCCATGTAGTCGCCGACAAAGGCTTCTTTTCCTTCCGGAGTAAAACAGTCTTTAAGCCCCGAATGATGTGAAATAATGCATAGGGCCAGCATTTGAGCAATTGGTTGCACTTTCGACTTGCCGTTCAAACGTCGCCATAGGTGCTGTCCACCAGCAAAGGCGTGGTTGATCTTGCCCTTATTCGCAATCGGGTCAATGTAATCAGGATCATCTGGCTTTATGCAGCCTGCCGCCGAAAGAATGTATCGCTGAAATTCATTTGAATACTTGCCGAAGTCGTGCAACAACCCGATAAGATGTCCGGCTAGTGGCAACCCCGCCTTTGTCGCGAAGAGTCCCGTCAACTCTGCCACATTGTGCAGATGCGTCTCCAGCGTCTGTACCCTAAAGCCAGAGGCATCTTTCAGGCGACACACATGAGCGACATAAGATTTTTGAGAATCATGCATAACTACGACTCATAGTGATCATTCGCAACCTGCCGGGCAAACATGGGGAAAGATCATGCCCCTCATAAACAAGCCATAAAGTTCTTGTAATTTAAAATAGATAAATACTAAACGCAAGATATAATTAATTTCACATATAATATTCAGAACCGGCGCAGGATAAATCTTAATAAAGATATGTAAGTTTGGCCAGTTAACACTTATACAACCTATTAAAATTGATAACGATACCCAGAAACAGGGAGATTTTTTCCAAGCTGGGTATACTGACTACCGTGTTGCCCGTCGCAAGCGCTAAGAGTGCTCTTAGCGACTGGCGCCCCTCGAAAAACTGCTGCTAAAAAGCTCAAGCGAGTCACCAACACCGTCATAACCGGCCTATCCGCCTCGCCTATCTTCAAACCGCCACCCCGATCCCGTAGGTCTATCCTGGGTGGCGTTCGCTGGCCACCGTGACCAAGCGTGGGAGTTCCCAGTCCATCATAAGATGAGCGGCATCCTGGCTGACTCCCCCATAGCGAGCGGGGTCCGGACTTCGCCCGCGTCGGTACGCCGACATCAAAGCCCCCTGGCATCTGCTCGACACCCGTACGAGTTCAAGCCCGTGCTTTCCAGGAGCATGCCAAACCCAAACTTTCCAATATGACCGACGGCAAGGACGAGACGGATAAATCCGAAAGATAAAAGCGGACCCAGGGCGGACCCAAACCACCTAAAAACGCAAAAAGGGTTGGACCGTATCAGTCCAACCCCTTGAAATTTATGGTGCTCCCGATGCGATTCGAACGCATGGCCTATCGCTTAGGAGGCGATCGCTCTATCCATCTGAGCTACGGGAGCACAAAGACGGCGCATGAAACGATGTTCATGCTCTTTTCAGCTTCCACCTGTCCCTGAAGACAAAAAAGAAGTCAACCACCCAATTTTAAAGGAAAAACTTGTATAACCCACAACAGACAGACATTTTTCCCCCATCAAAATCGGGAATTGACGCGCGCCAAACAAACTTTACTATTTCCCAGTCTGTTTCTTGTCAAGAAAATGGCAAGACTACGCCGCAAGCCGAAAACGCCAAAGGAAACGGCAACGCCGTATCTGGCTGCGGTTTACAACAGGCTTTAACGGCGTATAACGGGCACGCTCGCCCCAAAAACAAACCGGCCAGAACCGGAAAAAAACCTTCACCACAAGGACAGGCTCCGCCAAGGAAGCCAACCCACAATGAAGCAGGAGTTCACCATGGCGAAACGTATCCTCGTTCCCATCTCTACCGCGCTGCTGTTCCTGGCCTGGACCACCCTGGCCGCAGCCCGTATCCCCCTGCCTGACATTACAGAGCTCGTTGATAAAGATGGCCCGGCTGTCGTCAACATCTCCACCACCAAAACTCTCAAAGCCCAGGAGGGAATGCGCAACCTGTTTGAACAGTTCCACAACAAACGCGGTGGCGCTCCAGACGATTTTTTCGACCAATTCGAAAAATTCTTCGGTCCTCAGGGACGAGGCGGGGGTAATGGCGGCGGCAAGCCTCAAAAACAACGCTCCATGGGCTCAGGGTTTGTCATCTCCGCCGATGGCTATATCGTGACCAACAACCACGTCGTCGATAACGCCGACGAGGTCAAAGTCCAATTCCGCAACAACGAAAAGCCCCTCAAAGCCAAGATCGTGGGGCGTGACCAGGAAACCGACCTGGCCCTCTTGAAAATCGACGGCAAGTCGGACCTGCCCTATCTGGAATTCGGCGATTCCGGCAGGCTTAAGGTCGGGGAATGGGTCCTGGCCATTGGCAATCCCTTCGGCCTGGAAAACACCGTGACCCTCGGTATCGTCAGCGCCAAAGGGCGCATTATCGGCGCCGGCCCCTTTGACAACTTTATCCAGACCGACGCCTCCATCAATCCGGGGAACTCCGGCGGACCGCTGATCGATCTTGACGGCAAGGTCATCGGCATCAACACGGCCATCGTGGCTTCAGGACAGGGCATCGGTTTCGCCATCCCCTCCTCCATGGCCAAAGACGTCATCGCCCAACTGCGCGAAGGCAAAACCGTCAAGCGCGGCTGGCTCGGTGTCACCATCCAGGACATTGACGAAAATACCGCCAAGGCCCTCGGCATGAGCAATACCAAGGGGGCGCTTGTCACCTCGGTCATAGACGGCCAGCCGGCCGCCAAGGCCGGTGTCATGACCGGTGATGTCATCACCGCCGTCGCCGGTGACAAGATCGATAACGCCAATGGGCTGTTGCGCCGCGTGGCGGCCTTGCGTCCCGGCGAATCGACCGAAATGACCCTCATGCGCAAAGGATCTTCGGTGACCGTATCCGTGACCCTCGGTGAACGAGACGCCAAAAAGCTGGCGCAAAACTCCCCTACCCAGAATGACGACGGCGAAGAGGGAGCCGGTCCGGAAAAAACGACTTCGGCCATAGGGCTGTCCGTACACACGCTTACGCCGCGCGAGGCCATGGCCTTGGGCATGGACAAGCCCCAGGGCGTCCTGGTAATCGAGGTAGCCGATGGCTCCGAGGCGGAACAGGCTGATGTGCGCCCCGGGGACGTGATTCTTGAAGTCAACCAACGGGCCGTCAACAACCCTGATGAATTCAAGAAGGCCGTGAACGAGGACGGAAAACAAAAAGGCGTGGTCATGCTCCAGATCAAGCGCCAGCGCCAGACAGTCTTCCGAACCGTGCCCATGCCGGAATCGAAATAGCCAACCAGCCAATGGTTGTTCTGCGGGCGCGGGCAAATCTCGCGTCCGCAGAAAAAAAGGCAGACCGCACATGGTGTCGCCCCAGAGTCGTACCGAGGAAATCGCCATTGCCGTCCCCTGCAAGGTCAACCTGCGGCTTGCCGTGGGCCCCAGACGCCCAGACGGCTACCATGACATAGATACTTTTTTCCTCCCGCTGCCGGAACCGGCCGATACCTGTTACATCCGATGGAGCGAGGCGCCAGGTGACATCACCCTCACCTGCTCCGATCAGACGCTGGAAACCGAGGACAATCTCGTGGTGCGGGCCTACCGCGCCTTTACCCAGGCCGCGGGGGTTGCGCCGCAGATTGAAGTGGCGCTGGAGAAACGCATTCCACATGGCGCGGGCCTGGGTGGCGGCAGCGCCGACGCGGCCGTCCTCTTGCGTTTTTTAAATGACCACGCCGGCGAGGCGTCCCTGTCGGAAACGGATCTGTCCCGCGTCGCTCTGACGCTTGGGGCCGACGTTCCTTTTTTCCTGCTTGGCCAACCGGCCCTGGCCTCGGGAGTCGGGGAAAAACTCGTCCCGGCCGACCCCGGATTGGCCGGTTGGTTCGTCGTTGTGGCCTGTTCATCCGCCCGCGTAAATACGGCCTGGGCCTATGCCGCATTGGACACTTCGAGAAAATTCCCGACGAAACCTGAAAGAGAGCGCTTGACAACGGTTTTTGAGCCAAATAAAAGGACGCTTTGCGTGACCGGTGCACCAATGCGAAACGACTTTGAACCCGTCGTTTTCGCCGCCCACCCGGAACTCGGGCGGGTCAAGGAGCGCCTGCTGGCTCTAGGGGCGGCGGGCGCACTTCTTTCCGGTACAGGTTCCGCGGTTTTCGGGCTTTTCCGACAACGCCACACGGCCACCCTGGCCATTATGGAGTTGTCCGGGAATGGTTCTCGCGCCTTTCTCGCGTCGCTGTGACGCGGCAAAGCAAGGTCATACCGCGTTTTTGTCCGCCTTCGGGCGGATCGGCATGCTGGGGCGTCGCCAAGTTGGTAAGGCACGGGGTTTTGGTCCCCGCATTCGTGGGTTCAAGTCCTACCGCCCCAGCCAAATTTCTCGCTGAACGTGGTCCGTCGGCACAGGCGGCCAGCCGACCGGTTTGCCCGGCGGCCAATGAATCCCCGAGGCTCGGCATGGCGCAAGGCGATCTCAAGATTCTGACCGGCTCTTCCAATCCTATCCTGGCCGCTGCCATCTGCGACCATCTCGGGTGCACCCTGCTGCCGGCAAAAGTCGGCACCTTCAGCGACGGAGAAATCCGCGTGGAAGTCGGGGCCAATGTTCGTGGCTGCGATATTTTCGTGGTCCAGTCCACGTCCTACCCGGTCAACTTCAACCTTATGGAACTGTGCCTCATCCTTGACGCGCTCAAACGGGCCAGCGCCCAACGCGTCACGGCGGTTGTCCCGTATTATGGGTATGCCCGTCAGGATCGCAAGGTGGCGCCCCGCGCCCCCATCAGCGCCAAGCTGGTGGCGGATTTTCTCACTGTCGCCGGCATGAACCGGCTGCTGACTATTGACCTGCACGCCGGCCAGATCCAGGGTTTTTTCAATCTGCCCGTGGACAATCTGTTCGCCGCGCCGATCATGGCCGAATATTTCAAAGAGTTCGCAGGCCCCAACCTGTGTGTGGTTTCGCCTGACGCCGGTGGCGTCGAACGGGCCAGATCCTTTGCCAAACGCCTGGGCGGCAGCCTCGCCATCATCGACAAACGTCGCGACGCCCCCAATCAGGCCCAGGCCATGCACGTCATCGGCGATGTCCGGGACAAACTCTGCGTGGTACTCGACGATATGATCGACACCGCCGGCACCATGTGTCAGGCTGGCGTGGTCCTGCTCGAAAATGGCGCCCGCGAAGTGATGGCCGCCGCCACGCACCCGGTGCTTTCCGGCCCGGCCATCGAACGCCTGGAAGCCTCACCCTTTTCCCAGATCGTCACCACGAACACAATTCCCTTAAATGACAAGGCCAAAGCCTGCTCCAAGATCAAAACGATGTCGATTGCCGGGCTCTTGGCCAAGGCCATTCACAACATCCATACCGAGTCTTCGGTGAGCGTGCTTTTTACCTAGCCGGAAGAAGACTACGCCCCGCCTGATCGGAAAATCATGTTTCGCCCCAGGGCGCAAAGGAGATACCCAGTATGAAAGAGACCCAGTCCCTCGCCGTCCAGACCCGCGCGGGCCTCGGCAAAGGGGCCAACCGGAAGCTGCGTGCCACCGGCATGGTCCCCGGCGTCTACTATGACGCCAAGGGCGTCAACATTCCGGTTATGGTCGACCACCTGCCGTTGAAGAAACTTTATTCCAAGACGGCCTCCTCCCACGTTTTCGATCTGAAGATCGAAGCCGATGGCAAGCAGGAAACCAAGCCAGCCCTGGTCTGGAAGCTCGAATATCATCCGACCAAGCCCCGCATCACCCATGTGGATTTCTATGGCGTGGATCTGACCAAGACCATCCATGTCCACATTCCGGTGGAAGTCGTGGGCAAGTCCAAGGGCCAGGTCAAAGGCGGCATTCTCGAGATTTATCGTGAAACCATTGAGGTTTCCAGCCTGCCGCTGTCTATTCCTGATAAGGTTGTCATCGACATCACTGAAGTCGATCTCAATGGAAACGTGCAGATTGCCGATATCGCCCTGCCCGAAGGCGTCAAGGCTATCTATGAAGAAAACTACGCGATCTTGGGCGTCATGATGCCCTCTGCCGAAGACCTCGCTGCGGAAGCAGCCGAAAAGGCTGAGGCCGCAGCCGCCGCAAGCGAGTAGTCGAGTCTTCGACCCGACCAGCTTGTTACGGGCGGGGCATGCTCTGTGGCGCTCCGCCCCCGTTTTTCTTTTTGCGGCCCCCGTCGCGGCCC
>Ga0183100_1000273_pt1 | contig 54944 bp, 44 predicted proteins | sample Biomet2_FD_127789 | JGI IMG/M metagenome (GOLD analysis project Ga0183100, IMG submission 127789) | Microbial communities from bioreactor (seeded with anoxic lake sediment) at LBNL, California, USA - Biofuel metagenome 2 | ecosystem: Engineered > Bioreactor > Anaerobic > Unclassified ... | reverse complement strand
ATTTATTAAACCAGATGGATCAATAGTTTGGGTACATATGATTATCTCTCGCTTACATTTAGCAAACACTTCTGATTATAATCACTTGTGTATTATTGAAGACATCAGCCGACGCAAAGACATGGAAAAAGTGATAAAAGATGGTGAACGGAGTAAAGCAGTTTTAATGGATAATTTGTTAGGAATGGCATATCGATGCAACTATGATCGAAATTGGACCATGCAATTTGTTTCAGAGGGTTGTTTGGAACTGACAGGATATAAACCTGAAAGCCTATTACATAATAAAGAAAAAGCTTTTAGTGATTTAATAGTTCCTAAATACCAAGAACATCTATGGGAAAATTGGACACATACCCTACAAGAAAAATCGAAGTTAGCTGAAGAATATGAGCTGATTACTGCTTCAGGTGAAATTAAATGGGTTTGGGAGCAAGGGCAAGGGCTTTATGATGAAAACGGAAATGTAATTGCTATAGAAGGATTGATTATTGATATAACGAGTCGTAAAAATCAAGAAATGAAACTTAAATATATGAATGATCATGATTTGTTAACGGGACTCTATAATCGCCGATATTTTGATGAGACTATAAAGCACGATTTGGAAACCAGTATGAATGAAAAGCGTGCGATTCTATTTGTTAATTTGCGAAAATTCAGTCTTTTAAATGCAACTTATGGTTATACATATTGTGAAAATTTAATCATGAAATTTGCAGTAGAGATTTCCAAGAGATTTACGGACAATTTTCAACTTTTTCACATTTCCATTGACCAATTTATTGTATATGTTAAAAATTATCATCATAAACAAGAGTTAGAAGACATATGTGATATAATTTTAGAAACATTAAATGCAATCTTTATATCAAAAGTTATTGGCGGTAGTATCGGAGTAGTTGAAATTGATCACACAAAATATGATACAGAGAGTATTATACAAAATGCGTCCATAGCTGCGGAGAATGTTCATGAAAATCAATTATTCGGCTATTGTTTCTTTAACAAAGATATGGAAGAAAAATTATTACGTGAAGTTACCATCAAAAAGGAGCTTTCAAAAGCAGCCTTTGATGATTTTGATGAGAGCATTTATATTGTCTATCAACCTATTATAGATCTTAAAACGAATACAATCTATGGGTTTGAGGCTTTAGCTAGGATGAACAGTGAAGAATTAGGAAATGTATCTCCTGTAGAATTTATTCCTATTGCAGAAGAAACGCAGCTAATTGTCCCACTAGGGAAAAAAATTATGAATCTTGCTTTCGGCTTTTTAAAACAGATTGAGCAAAATGGATATGACAATATTGAACTGTCATTTAATGTTTCTGCCATTCAGTTATTAAGAGATGACTTTCTACCTGATTTAATTCAAATAATTCATGAAAATGAAATAAATCCAAATAATCTTAATATTGAAATTACAGAGTCTGTTTTTTCTAATAATTATCAAGAAATAAATGATAAGCTCGAAGAAATCAGGAGGCTAGGAATTAAAATTTCGATAGATGATTTTGGGACAGGCTACTCCTCTCTTGCACGCGAAAGAGAACTGAAAATTAACTGCCTCAAAATAGATAAATATTTTATCGACAAGTTGGATTATCCTAGGGTCACTGATGACATTACTGGTGATATTGTTTCTATGGCGCATAAACTGGGTCATTGTGTGGTAGCTGAAGGCGTTGAATATGAAGAACAAAAGGAGTATCTCATTGAGCATCACTGCGATTTAATGCAGGGGTATCTTTTTAGCAAGCCACTTCTCGAAAAATCAGCCATTGATATTCTTACTAAAACAAATACGCCCCAAAATAACTAGTAGGAGGTTCGTTAAATGCTCCGAAAATATGGCATTAAAAGCATTTCTATAAGAAGTATTATCATTATTGTATTTGTGGTTCTAACGATAACGACGGTTACTTTAGTCAGTTTTTTTACGTTTTCTAACTGGCAATCTTCAGCAAGCAATACAATCAGTAGAATTGCAGATGATACGAATGCTCAGGTATTGAATGAAATTAAGTCTTTCATGAATACACCTTTACGAATAAATGATGACAGTCAAAGATTAGTCAAGAATGGTGTTGTCGATTTCAATCACGAAAAAGAGCGTGAAAAATTTTTTGTTTCCGTTTTACAATCGAATAGTAAGGATATTTACAGTTTTAGCTATGGTACGGAAAATGGTGAATATTATGGTGCGCGAAGAAATGAAAAAGGTGTGATAGAAATCATGAAAAATGATGCTGAGACTGGCGGACAATCTTGGTATTATTCAGTCAACCATGATCTTACGGCCGGAGGATTAGTTGTGCAGGCAGGAAAATTTGATCCGCGCACGCGTGACTGGTATAAGGCTGCAAAGGCAACTGGGAAACCTGCGTTTTCACCTATATATAAGCATTTTATCATGCCAGACTTAACAGTTTCTGCTGCATTTCCTATTTATGACGAAAACGATCAATTGAAAGGGGTGCTGGGCACTCATATTATCCTATCAAATATAAATGATTTGTTAAAACAGAAAATTCATGATAAAAATGGATATGCTCTTATTATAGAAAAAAATTCAGGAGCGTTAGTGGCTAATTCTTTTGGGATGGATAATTTTAACGAACTCAAAAACGGCCAAATACAACGAATACAAATTTCGCAAATTAAAAATCAAACGCTTGTGAATGCTTATAATGATTATATTTCAACACACAAGGTTAGTTTTAAGCAAAAAACTATTGATAATCAGTTTTATATAAATTTTACCGAATATAAACAGAATGGAATTGAATGGATTATTATGACGGCACTTCCAGAAAGTTTATTAAACAAAAACATTCTCGCTAGTATGCGAAATGCTTATTTATTCATTATCATTTGTGTTTTATTATCGATTTTAATATATTACTTTGTTACAAAATGGTTTTTAAAGCCAGTGAAAAGTTTAATCAAAACTGCTGAAAGTATTTCTGCCGGCAATTTTTCGCAGAGAGTACCTGTCATGAGGAATGATGAATTTGGTAGAATTTCAAATTCCTTTAATAAAATGGCGGATACCATTGCCAATTTTGTGAATAATCTTGAAATAACAGTTAAAGAGAGAACAGCTGAAATTCAATTAACAAATGTTGCTTTGAAAGAAAGTAAAGACCAACTGCGCCTTATTCTCGACTCTACTGCTGAAGGTATATTCGGTTGTGACCTAGAAGGTAAATGCACATTTTGCAATGCAAGTTGTTTAGAAATTTTGCGTTACAAAAGTGAGAATGAGCTACTGGGCAAAAATATGCACTGGCAAATTCATCATAGTAAAAAAGATGGTACCCAGATTTTATTAGACGATTGTGATCTATTTCAGACCATTTTATCAGGGAAAAAAGCACATGGAAATGATGAGATATATTGGCGAGCTGATGGAACATTTTTTGATATAGAATATTATTCTTATCCGCAATACAAAGATGGTATGCTTGTTGGTGCTGTTGTGACTTTTTTGGATATTACGGAACGCAAAAATGATGAAGATCAGATTAAATATTTGAGCTGTCACGATTCTTTGACTGGATTAATGAACAGACGATATTTTGAAGAAGCTCTTGAAAAATATGACGTAAAAGATAATTTACCTTTATCCATTATTTTTGCAGATATCAATGGGCTAAAACTAACAAACGATATTTTTGGGCATACATCCGGGGATGAGTTAATCAGAAAAGCAGCTATGGTATTAAAGAATTCTTGTCGAGATGTGGATGCTTTAGCTCGTATAGGTGGTGACGAGTTCGTCATATTATTGCCTCGTATGGCATCTTCTGAAGCTAAAAAGATAATTGAAAAAGTGACAAAGGAACTTTCAAAAGAAAAGGTGCATGCTATCAAATGCAGCATGGCATTAGGATGCCATGCAAAGATAGATGTTTATCAGGATATTGAAGAAATCATGGTGAATGCTGAAAATGAAATGTATAAGGAAAAAGCACTCAATAGAAAGACAATTAATGCCGAAATGATTCATACAATCATTACAACTTTACATGAAAGAAGCCCTCAAGAAAAAAATCATTCCATTCATGTGAGTAAACTTTGTGAACAAATGGGTCATTCATTTAATATGCCTATTACGGAAATAAAGAAATTAAAGGATGCCGGATATTATCACGACATTGGTAAAATTGTATTTGATAAAGAAATTATTATCGGAGAGGATGAATTGACGGAGGATATAACAGTCATTCAGCAGCATTCAGTTGTAGGATATAGAATTTTAAATTTATCCGATGATACTTTAGATTTGGCAGATGCGATATATAGCCATCATGAAAAATGGGATGGCACAGGATATCCCAAAGGATTAAAAGGTGAGGAAATACCGTTAACATCTAGGATTATTTCATTAGCAGAAACGTATGATAGGAAAATGACAGATATTGATAAAAATGAACCTATCAAAAAGGAAGAAGCAATCCAATTTATGAGAGAAAATGCTGGGAAACGATTTGACCCAGTTTTAGTGGAAGCGTTCATTCATATGATTGAAAATGATAAATATGAGTGATTGTATCAATTGATAGATTATCAAATGAAATGAGACACCTAAATTGGCAAAAATAAAAATCCTCCGGCTATGCCGGGGGATTTTCTACAAAGAAAAGCATCCATGAAAGTTACATGGATGCTAAGAAGGCACGATACTATTTTGTTATTGTTGTTTTTCTGGTACGATTTGTTCTTGTTTAATTCCAATAAAATAGGCTATGATTCCGAATAGAGCGGCAATGATTAAAAAGTTTCCTGTTGCTAGATAAATTCCATTTTTATAGCCTATTCCAAATAGATGCTTCAGTAATAAATCAAAGTTAATATGTGAATTCAATTTACTGATGATAAAAGGAACAACAATCCAGGATAAAGCAAAAGCTACCCAGAATATACGTGAAAACATTCTACCAAATTTATAGCGAAGTGTCCCTAAAAATAGGGAGAAGAAGCATATGAACGAGAAAAGTGCAAAATACCACAGTATTGTTGAGAACAGTGATAAATTGGTTTTATAAACGAAATTCAAAATATTCGTGTATTGGTAATGTAAATTTGTATATAAAAGCTCCATGCCAAATTCTAATAAACGTACGACAATGGCTGTTCCTATAGAAATAATGGTATATGACATAATTTGTGATAGCATTATGTTTTTTCTTGAATTTCCTAACATTAAAAGATAATTATAGTGGTAAGAATACGTAAGCATGACACTAATAAATAAGAATATAGAAAATGGCATAAAGAATGACATGGAAGATGCATAATGGTCACCTGAATCTGATGATACCCCTGTGCCAATAAATAGGGTGATGAGTGCGGAAATTCCTATAAAGATAGCACCATAATATAACATACCCATTGTAGATTTTTTTAATTCGAATTTTAAGCATTTTGTTAATCGATTCATATTTAGGCCTCCATATTATTATCTGTAAAATAGATAAACAATTTTTGAACGGGGATAGGGGAAATATCTAGGTTTGCATCACGTAAGGTTTTAAGTTCCGCTGGACTTAATTTTTGATGCACGGCACACACCTTAACACTACCAACCGATTCCGTATGGATTATGTTATAGCCTGATAATGCTTTATCGACGATATCCGCTCTACCTGAGCAGTAGAACATAGATTCTTTCAGTTCTTCGGTTGACGTTTGACTGATTAGTTTGCCATTTTTGATAATAATGATGTCGTTAAAAATATCGGCGGATTCTTCGATAAGATGGGTCGATATAATAATGGTACGCGGATTTTCCATGAAATCTTCTAAGAGTTCTTTGTAAAACATTTCACGGACTGCTGCATCAAGTCCTAATACGGGTTCATCAAAGATGGTGAGGGGGGAGCGGGAGGCAAGCCCAATCACAATACGTACAATAGATTCATAGCCTCTAGATAGCTCATTATATCTTTTGTTTTTTGATAAACTAAATTTTTTGCACAATTTTTCTGCATAATCTTTATCAAACGAATCGTAAAATTCAGCAGTTGTGGCTAGAATTTCCTTGACCTTCATTTTTGGCATGAACATGTTTTTCTCTGGCATATAGCATACTTTAGAAAGAACTGCTTCACTTTCGACGGCATTTTCTCCGAATATTTCAATATTGCCGCTATTGGCAAAAATTCCAGACGTCAATAAATTTAAGAAAGTTGTCTTTCCAGCACCATTTCTGCCGAGTAAACCGTAAATTTTGTTGCTCTCTAGTGAAATAGTGAAATCATCGAGCGCTTTTGTATGTTTATAGCTTTTTGTTAGGCCAGACGTTTTGATGACTATATCATTCATGATTGTTACCCCCTTCAGTAATCATAGAAACTAATTCTTCTTTACTAATACCGATTTTTTTTGCTTCCTCTATAAGAGAAACAATATAATGATCAAAGAAACTACCTTTGCGTTTTTGCATGATAATTTCTCGTGCACCTTCTTTTACAAACATACCGATTCCTCTTTTCTTATAAAGAATCCCCTCATCAACTAGAATGTTGATTCCCTTACCAGCTGTTGCAGGGTTAATACTAAAGATTAGTGCGATTTGATTGGTCGACGGAATTTGTGATTCCTCTTCCATTGCATTTTTTAAAATATCATCTTCGATGCTCTCTGCTATTTGTAGATAGATAGATTTATCATTGTTAAAATCAAGTTTCAAAATATCACCTCACTAGTTACTTAGTTATTTGGTTAGTTACTTGTGTAATTAACTATACAACGTTGCTTTCTTTTTGTCAAGGGCTGCTAGAAAAATAAATGTAAGATTTTTTTATCTGGAAAAATTGTTGATTTTTAAAAAAAGATGTATAATATGTTAGATTGTAATAATGAAGCGAAAAAGGGGATACAAGGTGAATATATACAGTAAATATTTTAAAAAATACAAACTTCCATTTTTAATTGCTATATTTTGCGTTACTCTTGAAGCGATCTGTGATTTGCTCGGTCCAACACTTATGTCAAATATCATCAATACTGGAATTGAACAGGGATTGCTTTCTAAGGTTTATTATTGGGGAGCGCTTATGCTCATTGTTACTGTAGTTGGAGCAGGTTTTGCTGTGACCCGAAATATTTTAGCGAGTAAAGTATCACAGCGTATGGGAGCAGATTTAAGATATGATTTGTTCCAAAAAATTGTGTATTTTTCAGAACAAAGTATCGATAAAATTGAAAGCGGATCACTGATTACACGTATGACAAATGATACATCACAAATTACGCAATTTGTAAACGGGATGATGAGAATTTTTCTAAAAGCGCCGATTACGTGTATGGGAAGTATCATACTTGCCAGTATTCTTAATTTTAGACTAAGCCTTATTATCTATAGTATTGTTGCTGTTGTTGCTATCCTGATTATCATTAGTATGAAGTTAAGCTATCCTCGTTATTATCAGTTGCAAAAAGCAATGGATAAGGTAAACTTGGTCGTACAAGAATATCTGATTGGAGTACGCTTAGTTAAAGCTTTTGGGACTTATGACAAGGAAACGGATAAGTTTCAAAAAGAAAATTTGAATTTAATGCAAAAAGGTATATCTTCTCAAATCATTATTACTCTGATATCACCACTGATGACCCTTGCTGTAGGAATAGGCACCGTTATTGTCATTTATGTTGGGAGCAGGTTGTTTGCCTCAAATCTTGCAAAACCAGGTGATATTTCAGCGTTTATCATTTACATGGCACAAATTCTTACCTCCTTAATCATGATAACCAATATATTTAATACCTTTGTTCGAACAAAGGCTTCTACTGCGCGTATTAAAGAAGTACTTGATTGTGATGAGGATTTTACTCATAGTGGTGAAATAAAGGAATTAAACGGTGAAATTGAATTTCAAAATGTCACATTTGCTTACCCAAATGGTAGCGGTGTACCTGCTATAAAAAATTTATCATTTTCCATTAAAAATGGACAAAGCTTAGCCATCATAGGACCAACAGGTAGCGGTAAATCGACCATTGCTTGGCTCCTTTTGCGATTTTATGATGTAAACAGAGGGAAAATTTTAGTTAACGGTTGTGATATTAAAGAATTAGGTATTGATTCTGTACGCAATAATGCTGCTATTGTTCCTCAAAAGCCTATGCTTTTTTCAGGGTCTATCACCGAAAATATTAAGTGGGGGAACAGGGATGCTACCGAAGAAATGATTCAAGAGTCTGCAGATAAGGCACAAGCAGATTTTATTAAGAAGATGCCAGAAGGATATCAAAGTCTCTTAGGAAGCGCTGGCGTGAATGTTTCAGGTGGGCAGAAGCAACGTATTTCCATAGCACGTGGGATACTTAAAAATTCTCCAGTACTGATTCTAGATGATGCAACCAGCGCGCTAGACGCCGTAACGGAAGCTAAAGTGAGAGAAAACTTAAATTCAAAAACAAGAAGCCAGACTATCATTACGATTACACAGCGCTGTGGAACGGCTATGTTTGCCGATCGAATTTTAGTCATGGACAATGGAGTAAAAGTTGGATATGGGACTCACGATCAGCTTATGGAAAATTGCGAAGTTTATAGAGACATTTACAAAACACAAATAGAAAGTAGTAAGGAGGTGTAAGCGATGGCACAGCAATTTAAGCAAGAAGTCAAAGTACCATCTATGGGTGGAAGACCAGTAGGCAGCGGTAGGAATCGATTTGTACCGACGGCAAAACCTAAAAATGCAAAAGGTACACTCAAGCGTATTATGAAAATATACATGCGCTTTGCAAAAACGATTTTTGTGGCTATGATACTTACTGTATTTTCGTCACTAATTTCTGTGGCCATTCCTTACTTTATAGGAAAAACCTTTAATACCTTTAAAATGACGACTAGAACAGTCGATACAAAGGCACTCGTGTGGATTTTGCTTATCATTGCAGCGCTATATGTAGCTAATTGGCTCATTTCGAATGTTAATGGAGTCATCATGCTAAAGGTATCACAAAAGCTTGTGTATGCGATACGTACGGAATTTTTTGAAAAGATGCAAAAACTTCCGTTGGAATTTTATGATACATGCTCTCATGGTGACACCATGAGCCGAATGACAAATGATGTGGACAATATTAGTTCGACGATTGCGCAGACAACCACACAATTAATTTCAAGCGTTTTAACACTAGTTGGTTCTTTTGCTGTGATGATCCTATTAAATGTGCCTCTTACCCTTGTTGTTTTACTATGTATTCCACTTGTAACGCTTCTAACACGTATCATTGCATCTCAGAGCCGTGCATATTTTTTAGCACAGCAACGGAGTCTTGGGTCACTCAACGGGGTAATTGAAGAAAACATATTAGGGCTAAAAATGGTAAAAGCCTTTGGAAAACAGCAAGATGTATTAAATCAGTTTAAAGAAATTAATGAAAAACTTTATGAAAGCAGTAATAAGGCACAGGTGTGGTCTGGATACATGATGCCACTGATGAATGTTATTAACAATCTGGTTTTTGCCGCCGTTGCCATTGTTGGTGGTATATTATCAGTAGGGTATGGCCTATCCGTAGGCACTGTCGTTAGTTTTATGAGTTATTCCAAACAATTCGCGCAGCCGCTTAACTCTATCGCGGGTATGTTTAATACGATTCAATCGGCACTAGCTGGAGCGGAACGTGTTTTTGAAATTTTAGATAGTGTTGAGGAATCAGCGGATGTAGAAAATGCCATGAATATGGCGCATCCAAAAGGTGATGTAACTTTTGAAAATGTGTGTTTTTCATATAATAAATCGACTCCTGTTCTAAAAAATGTAAGCTTTAGCGTTAAGGCAGGAGAAGTAGTGGCGTTAGTTGGTGAAACTGGAGCTGGGAAAACGACGATTGTCAATCTGCTGACACGTTTTTATGATGCGGATAGTGGCGTCATACGAATTGATCATGAACCCATTACAAAATTAAAACGAAATAGTCTTAGAGAATGTTTTTCAGTCGTCTTGCAAGATACCTGTCTTTTTACCGGTACGATTATGGATAATATTCGCTATTCACAAATTAATGCAACTGATGAACAGGTGATACAGGCGGCAAAACTAGCTCGTGCTCATGATTTTATAGACAAATTACCAAAAGGGTATCATACCATGGTGTCGGGAGCTACCGATAATTTGAGTCAGGGGCAACGCCAACTCATAGCCATTGCTAGAGCAGTTTTATGCGACAGCCCCATTTTGATTTTAGATGAAGCGACTAGTAGTGTCGATACAAAAACAGAAAAAGAAATTCAACGTGCGCTCTTAAGTTTAATGAAGAACCGTACAAGCTTTCTAATCGCACATCGTTTGTCTACGATTCGAGATGCTCATCACATTATGGTAATCGGGGATGGGAGAATATTAGAAAGTGGAAATCATAAAAGTCTTATGGATAAAAAGGGACAATATTATAAAATGGTGATTAGCCAAATGGGAAAATCGCCCGATGGAGAAATGCCTGAGGAGTAAAGAATTTTTTTTGTTATAGCTCCACCAATTGATTACACATACAAAAAACCCTACATGCCATGCTTTTTTTCGCACGTACCTAAGATTCTTTTAATCATTGACCAATTAAATTTATCTATTAAACTTTTCTGTAAATGTATGGCTCGCTTTTTGTTGAGAACTATACTTTGCTCCGTTGGAATATCGTGCTTTGCTCCTAAGCAGCGTAATACGCCAAAAAGAAATGGATGCCGGAAGGCATCCATTTCTTTAGCTGTCTTTTCTTTTTATGGTTATACAGAAAGATAAGACTATTTCTTCTTGACTGGAATCCAAATCTCTCCGAAGACATTTTCATGGCTGGCTAACCCATAGTACATCTCGAATTGTACACCCTTCACCGATTCATATCCAGAGGTAGGAAACCACTCGGTCCAGATTCGTCTCCACATGGCTTGAATTTCACAGTCGGGCACATCAAAGACAGCCCATGTCGCCGCAGGAACACCAAGTACCGTAAATTTATCCGGTATAGAAAGGCCTTTGGGTAAGAACTGGCAAAGCATGTACTTAAATGTTTTTTCTGAATGGTCGTACAACGCTGAGATTGTGTGATTATCATTGAAACGGCCTAAAAGTTCGTTGATCTTGTCCGGCACCAAGTCTTCATCGCACTTTCTGAAAAACTGCGGAACCTGTTCAAACGCAGTCTCCTGATTTGTGCTAATGTCCGCGTAAACGCCGAACACACGAAACGCCTCTCTTTGTGTAATACGATATTTCATTTCAACATCTCCTTTAATTGTGATAGAGAAGGTCATCTTCGGATAGGCTTTAAGCGCAACTCCTATATCGCGTGCTGATACCGGCATGACGCCGTGCAGCTTTTTGAACGCTCGGCTGAATGCTTCCGGCGACTCGTATCCGTATTTTAATGCCGCATCGATAACTTTACAATTTCCAGCTTGCAACTCGAAAGCCGCTAATGTCAACCTTCTGTGCCGGATATACTCCGACAGCGGTACTCCTGTGATGTATGAAAACATCCGCTGGAAGTGATAGGTCGAACAACAGGAGATTTGTGCGGTTCGATCATAGGAGATTTCATCTGCCAGATGCATTTCGATGTATTCTATTGCCGCGTTCATATTATCAAGCCAATCCATTAGATTCCCACCCTTCAAGACTAATACTATCACAATGAAGATATTGTCACCTTGCTTTTCATGCACGAATAAATCATGTACAACATAAAGAAGTATAACATATGTGCTTTTTACAAACAAGGATATGCAAAAAAAGGATAGATTACATTTGTAATAATCTACCCGTTTTTTGTTTTTTTAATTGTCTACTGGAAAGGGGGCGGTTCAGCTTATACAATTAGCGGCTATTTTTATTAAGGTGGGCAAGCAAACTTAGGCTACTCAATATCCAAATACACATTTCAAGTATCAGACGTGTGTTGTTTTTGATTGGTTTAATTTTAATATCTAGATTTTTTTGTAAATATATTCATAACAAAAAACAAAATGCAAATACTAATTTTGATTTTAAAATAGTTGGGGGAATTAAAATGAAGATTGTTCCAGTTGAAGAATCAATAGGCATGGTGCTATGTCATGACTTGACAAAAATTGTTCCTGATGAATTTAAAGGAGCTGCTTTTAAAAAGGGACATATTATAGAGAAACAAGATATACCAAAGCTTTTAGATATGGGAAAAAGAAATATTTATGTTTGGGAAATTGAAGAAGGAATGCTTCATGAAAATGAGGCTGGTGAGAGGATTGCGCGAGCTGTTGCAGGAAATAGTATTCGCTTTTCTGAACCTTCTGAAGGTAAAGTTAATCTGATTTCAAAACGCAGAGGATTACTTAAAGTTAATTATAAGGCGCTAGAGCAGATTAATTTAATAGACGAGGCAATTGTTGCGACGCTGCACACAGATATTGTTGTAGATGAAGGTAATATTGTTGCTGGTACAAGAATAATTCCTCTTTTTATTGATAAGTATAAAATAGAGCATATTGAAAATATATGCGAAGAAGTGGGAAATATTATAAAAGTAGTTTCGTTTAAAGCGATGAAGGTCGGTGTTATAACAACGGGTAGTGAAGTTTATACGAGTAGAATTCAGGATAAATTCGGACCCGTTATTAAGCGAAAAATTGAAGAAATGGGAAGCCAAGTTATCAAACAAATATTTGTTCCTGATAATGTGGATATGATTTCTGGTGCAGTAAAAGAATTGTTAGGAATGGGAGCTGAAATGATTATTGCTACAGGTGGTATGTCAGTAGATCCTGATGATGTTACACCAGCAGGAATCAGACAAGCTGGTGCCAAAATAATATCGTACGGTGCACCAGTGCTTCCAGGATCAATGTTTTTAGTAGCCTATCTAGATAATATACCCGTTTTGGGACTTCCCGGCTGTGTCATGTATCATAAAACAACAGTGTTTGATTTGATGCTTCCTAAAATTGTTGCTGGAGAGAGAATAAAAAAGGAAGATATCACGAAATTAGGGCATGGGGGTCTATGCCTTAATTGTGAATCATGTAGTTTTCCAAAGTGTGGTTTTGGGAAATCATAATAAGGTGGTTTAACAATTTTAATATAAAAAATTATATAAGGGAGACTTGATATGCTAAAGAAAAGTTTGAGAATCAATGGAACGGAAAAAAAAGTCATTTGTGACCCAGAGACTTTTTTATCCGACGTACTAAGGAAACAATTGTTGCTCACAGGTACGAAAGTGGGTTGCGGAAAAGGCGAATGCGGTGCCTGCAATGTTATCATGAATGGAAAAGTAGTAAGATCATGTATAACTAAAATGAAAATGGTTCCAGATGAAGCAGATATTTTAACAATTGAAGGTATTGGAACACAAAACAATCTTCATCCTATTCAAATTGCATGGATGATTCACGGTGCCGCACAGTGCGGATTTTGTACGCCTGGATTTATCGTCAGTGCAAAAGCACTTTTAGATCAAAATATCAATCCTACAAGGGAGGAAGTAAGAGCCTGGTTTCAGAAGACAAGAAATTTATGTCGCTGTACGGGATATAAGCCTTTAGTAGATGCGGTCATGACAGCTGCAAAACTTATGCGTGGTGAAGTGACAAAGGAAGAATTATGGCCTAAGCTCCCTGAAGGAGGAAGCATAATCGGTAAAGATACAGTAAGACCTTCTGCTTGTGAAAAAGTAACAGGTACTTGGGAATTTGGAGCTGACCTTGGGGTAACTCTTCCAGACGATACACTTCATATAAAGCTAGTTCAAGCGACAGTTTCTCATGCAAATATACTATCTATCGATACTGCTGAAGCTGAAAAAATGCCGGGAGTATATCGCGTTTTAACGTATAAAGATGTAAAGGGATCAAACAGAATTAATGGTTTAGCATTCCCATCCAATAAAGGTGATGGACTTGAACGACCAATATTAAATGATAAGAAAGTATTTCAATTTGGTGATGCCATAGCAATGGTACTCGCCGATACACCGACACATGCTGAAGATGCCGCTAAAAAGGTTGTGGTCCAGCTTGAAGAGTTGCCAGCCTATATGAGTGCGCCAGCGGCTATGGCAGAGGATGCAATCGAAATTCATCCTGGGACACCTAACATTTATTTTGAAACAAAAGTGGTTAAAGGAGAGGATACAGCTCCTTTAATGGAATCACTGCCTCATGTTGTTGAAGATGATTTATACGTAGGCAGACAGCCCCATCTTCCAATAGAGCCAGATGTTGGTTTTGCTTATTTCAATGAAAATGGGGAACTGATTATTCACTCAAAGAGTGTCGCCTTGCACTTCCATGCTCTTATGATTGCAGATGGGATTGGACTTCCATTAGATAAAGTTAAGATCGTACAAAATCCAACAGGTGGAACGTTTGGTTATAAATTTAGCCCAACTATTGAAGCTTTACTTGGTGTTGCTGCCATTGCTACGAATAAACCTGTTTATCTTGAATTTAATATGTATCAGCAGATTACCTATACGGGAAAGAGATCCCCATTCTTTATGCATTTAAAAATGGGAGCTGATGATAAAGGTAAAATAAACGCTCTAGAAACTGATTGGTCTGTTGATCATGGCCCATATTGCGAATTTGGCGATCTTGTTACCATGAGAGGATCACAATTCATGGGCGCTGGTTATAAAATTGATAATATCAGAGGAGCTGGAAGAACGGTTTGTACGAATCATGCATGGGGTTCTGCTTTTAGAGGTTACGGTTCGCCACAAAGTTTATTTGCTTCTGAACAAATGGTTGATGAGTTAGCCATCAAGATGGGGATTGATCCGCTTGATTTCAGATACAATAATGTTCTAAGAGAAGGCGATGTAACGCCAAATGGTTGCAAACCAGATGTATATGCACTTCCAGGCTTGTTAGATATGGTTCGCCCTTGTTGGACGAAAGCAAAGGAAACCGCTAAACAAAAAAATCAGAATAGTACAGATAAAAAATATGGTTGCGGTATATCACTTCTTATCTATGGATGTGGACTTGATGGAGCGGATTCTTCAGAAGCATGGGCAGAGATTACGAAAGATGGAGTAACTGTTGCTAACTCATGGGAAGATCATGGTCAAGGTGCGGATATGGGAACACTTGTTATGGCACATGAGACACTCCGAAAAGCAGGTTACAAACCTGAAGATATTAAACTTATATTGAACGATATGAACTATACACCAAACAGCGGCCCTGCAGGTGGAAGTCGTTCTAACGTTCTTACTGGAAATGCCACAAGAGTTGCTTGTGAAAACTTACTAGAAGGCATGAGAAAAGAAGATGGCACGTATCGGACATTTGATGAAATGGTTGCAGAGAACAAGCCATTAAGGTATGACGGCAAATGGACGGCACCGTGTACCGCTTGTGATGTAGAAACAGGTCAGGGTAATCCATTCCCCGTTTATATGTATGGCGTTTTAGTTGCTGAAGTGGAAGTCGATTTAACGACTGGCAAAACTCATGTTGATAAGTTAACAATTGCTTCAGATGTCGGCACGATTATCAACAAACTTGTTGTTGATGGGCAGATATTGGGAGGACTTGTTCAAGGTATAGGTCTTGCCTTATATGAAGATTTTGAAGACCTTCAGAAGCATACGACATTAATTAAATGCGGAATTCCTCAAATTAAAGATGTGACAGATGATATAACCTTGCTTTATCAGGAAACACCAAGACCACTTGGACCTTATGGAGCGGCTGGTGCAGGCGAAATGCCATTGTCAGCCCCTCATTCAGCAATCATAAGTGCCATTTATGATGCTTGTGGTGTTAGAATAACACATTTGCCAGCATATCCTGAAAAAGTTTTGGCCGGTTTAAAAAATTTGAATAAGTAGATTGACCTAAATTTGAGAACCCAAAGTGGTGTAAAAAATCATTTTGGGTTCTTTCTTAAATTATGATAACTATAGGAGATAATATCATGAAAAAAATTAAAAATAGTTTGATTGTTTTATTATGTATGATGCTATTGGCATCTGTAATAGGATGTGGTAGTAGTAATCAGGCTACAGAAACCCCAACTCCAACACCAAAAAATCAACCTCCTGTTACACTTACCATATCGGTGGCTGCAAGCCTTAAAGATTCTATGGACGATATAAAAAAGAAGTATGTCAAGGAGAATCCTAATGTTACTATCAATATTAACTATGGTTCTTCTGGAATGCTCGAGCAACAAATAGAACAGGGAGCAAACGTTGATATATTTATGTCTGCCGCTACAAAACAAATGGATGCTCTTACGCAAAAAGATTTACTATTAGAAGATACAAAAGTAAACTTACTTGGCAATAAAGTGGTTCTTATCGCTAAAAAAGACAGTAAATTAAAAATGAAAGATATTAAAGATTTATCAGCAATCGATAAATCACAAAAATTGGCACTCGGCGAACCAAAGACAGTTCCTGCAGGACAGTATGCAGAAGAAATATTAACAAAATTAAATGTGTTTGATAAGGTAAAACCAAAAGTTGTTTATGCGAAGGATGTAAAAGAGGTGTTAACTTGGGTTGAAACAGGCAACGCCGATGCAGGAGTCGTATATCTCACTGACGCAAAGGTATCTAAGAAAGTGAAAGTTGTAGCGACAGCTCCTGATAATTTATTAAGTAGCCCCATTGTTTATCCAGTTGCAGTAACCAAAGCAAGCAAAAATGTAGCGGTTGCAGAAGATTTTGTGAAATATTTATCGGATACAGAGGCAAAAGAGGTATTTGAAAAGTACGGTTTTGATTATCTAAAAAAATAGAACAAGGAGTTTATAGAAGATGTCAGATTTATTACCATTATGGATTTCAATAAAGACGGCATTTATGGCTACTTTTATCGTGTTTTTTATGGGAGTCATAGCCGCATGGTTTATGTCCCGTTATCAAGGTAAAGGTAGAGAAATTTTTGATGGTGTTCTAACACTTCCAATCGTTTTGCCTCCAACGGTAGTAGGATTTATTCTATTAATTATCATTGGGAAAAATAGCCCTGTTGGTAGCTTCTTAAATCAGTTAGGAATCACTTTAATTTTTTCTTGGTCTGCTACGGTTATTGCTGCAACTGTTGTTTCATTTCCCTTAATGTATCGGACAAGTATCGGTGCTTTTGAACAAATTGATCGTAATATTCTAAATGCCGCGAGAACACTTGGCGTATCCGAATGGAAAATATTTTGGAAGTTAGCGGTACCTCTAGCTTGGCCTGGAATTTTAGCAGGAACTACTTTAGCATTTGTCAGATCACTTGGAGAATTTGGAGCAACTTTAATGGTAGCTGGAAACATTCCTGGCAAAACACAGACAATCCCAATAGCAATCTATTTTGCAGTGGAAAGTGGAGAAATAGATAAAGCGACGGTTTGGGTTATACTCATCTTTTTATTATCTCTTACCATTATGTTTGTTAGTAATAGTTGGGCTAAAATTCAAAATAATATCATTTCTGCAAGGTGGAAATAATATGGGGATTGATGTTGATATAACCAAAAAACTCAAAGGATTTGAGTTAAAAGTAAAATTTAAAACGGATAACTCAATACTTGGGATTTTAGGAGCCTCTGGATCAGGGAAGAGCATGACATTAAAATGTATTTCAGGTATAGAAACTCCAGATAAAGGAAAAATAATCTTAAATAACCGCGTATTATTTGATTCGGAAAAGAAAATCAACGTATCAATAAGGAACCGCAGGGTGGGTTTCCTTTTTCAAAATTATACGTTGTTTCCTAATATGACTGTTCAGGAGAATATTGGATTTGGGCTTGGAAAGAGTGTTTCTAAAACCCAACGGAATAACATTATAAGGAAAGAGATTGATGATATGCAGCTTGAGGGTATGGAAAAAAGATACCCGAGTGAATTATCAGGAGGTCAGCAGCAAAGGGTTGCCCTTGCTAGAGCACTTGTTGTCAATCCGGAAATTTTGCTTTTAGATGAACCTTTTTCTTCACTTGATGAGTTTTTAAGAAATTACATGATTGAACAGCTGAAAGAAGATATTGCTGGATTTAGTGGAACAACAATTTTAGTGACTCATAATAGGGAGGAAGCTTATCAAATATGTCATGATATATTGATTATTTCAAAGGGAAAAGTTGATTCTAGTGGCTATAAGGAAGATATATTTAATAGCCCTGCAACACTGACATCTGCAAAGCTTACGGGATGTAAAAACATATCAAAAGCTAAAAAAATTGATGATAATACGATAGAGGCTACTGATTGGGGCTGTATTATCACGACTAAGGAAACCGTTAAAGATGAAATTAGTCATGTAGGAATTAGGGCACATTATTTAGAGCTTTCTGAAAAATCTATAGAGAGCAATGTCTTTGAATGTTGGACTGTTTTTACCTCTGAGACATTATTTAGAGTCATGGTTTATCTTAAATTTAACAATCCTCCCAGTAATAAAAACGATTATCATGTAATTTGGGATATATCAAAGGAAGAGTGGGCCGCTATTAAAGATAGACCACTTCCATGGAAAATGTGGATTAATCCTCAAAAAATTATTTTAATGCAGGATAGGGAAGAATAATATATTTTAAAGTATAGGAGGAAAATATATGGATTTAGATAAACTTCTTTCATTACAGGAATTATGTATCAATGATAATCCTCCGTCATGTATTACTGAGTGTCCTATTCATGTGGATGTGAAAGGATTTATAGAAGAAATAAGAAAAGGAAATTTTGAAGAATCCTATAGAATACTGAAAAAAAGAATGCCTTTTACGAATATAATTGGGTTAATTTGCGATCATCCATGTGAGGCTTATTGTGAAACATCCCCTAATGGGCAAGCTATTTCCATTCATGAACTTGAAAAGGCAACCGTCGTTTATGGAAAAATGGCAAAGATAAAATCTCTTCCTATACCAAAAAATAATAAGAATATTGCTGTCATAGGTGGCGGAGTAAGTGGTATCACTTGCGCTTGGGATCTTTCCCAAAAAGGCTATCGTGTTACTATTTTTGAAAAAGAAAATAGGGTGGGCGGATCGCTTTTAAATGTTTCACCTGAAATATTAAACCCAGAAACCATTCAAAATGAAATAAACGAAATGGAAAAATCCGGTCTAGAAATAAAGTTAAATGAAGAAATAACTTCAGAAAAACTCAAAACTATGATTGAAACGCATGATGCAGTTTTTATTGGCACAGGTGTATGGCACGAAAAATTGAACATTAATACGGTAACGCTTCAAACGGAAATGGAAAAGGTTTTTGTTGGTGGACGTATTGCTTGCGGAAGTGAATCGATTATTGAATCTGTATCTACTGGAAGACGCGCTGCCGTATCAATCGATAGATTTGTTAATCATACATCTCTCACAGCGCTTAGAGAAAATGAGGGCGCTTATAAAAGTAATCTTGAAGTGAATACAGAAAATTTAGAGATAGCGCCAAGAATGGAACCTGAAAATGCTGTTTTCTCAAAAGAGGACGCAATTAAAGAAGCACAAAGATGCCTGCAATGCGAATGCCATAAATGTGTGAAAGCATGCCATCTTCTTCGCAGAGAAAAGCTCGATTCCAAAGCGTTTATAAGAACTATCAATCAAAATGAACGAATCATACTAGGCGATCGTTACGCCAATAAGACAATAAACTCATGTACGGAATGCGGACTCTGCGGAGCGGTTTGCCCTGAATCCATCAACATGGCAGATGTTATTAAAGAAACGAGGCAGAGCATGGTTTCTAGAGATAAAATGCCACCATCCGCTTTCGATTTTGCCTTAAAAGATATGGAATTTACAAATAGTGAGTATTTTGAATTAATCAAACATCAGCCAGGTTTTAATAAAAGTAAGTATGTGTTTTTCCCTGGTTGTCAATTAAGCGCCAGTTATTCCGAGGATGTTATGAAAACATACCAGTATTTAATGGATAAGCTGGATGATGGTGTAGCACTATATTTAGGATGCTGTGGAGCACCTGCGGAGTGGGCAGGTGAAGAAGAAAAATTTAATAATGTCATAGAAAAATTTCGCACTCATATTGAAATGTTAGGGAATCCTATTGTTATCACAGCTTGTTCTACTTGCTTTAGAAATTTTAGTGATACACTAAGGGATATTGAGATTAAATCCCTATGGGAAGTATTCGATGAAAATGGTCTTCCTGCTAATGCTCTTAAAGGAAATGGAAAAGTACTGGTCATACATGATGCTTGCACGTCAAGAAATGAAACAAAAATTCATGAAAGTATCAGAAATATTGCCACAAAACTAGACTACAAAATAGAAGAACCTGTTTTTACAAAGGAAACGACGAAGTGTTGTGGTTATGGCGGAGATGCCTATTTTTCAAATAAGGAATTTAGCAGAGAAGTAACGGATGATAGAATTAAGGATTCTGACAAAGATTTTCTGGCATATTGTGCTATGTGCAGAGATTTATTCCTGCTCCGAGGGAAGAAGACTTATCATATATTAGATCTTTTATTCGGTGGTAATAAAGATGATCGAGCAGATAGGATAGTTCCCACCCTATCAGAAAGAAGAGAAAACAGGTTAAAACTTAAGAAAAAACTTTTAGAGACTTTATGGAACGAGAAAATGGATATACAAGTTGAAAACGAGGATGTAACGATCATAGTGGATGATGATGTTCGTAGTAAATTGGAAGATGAATTGATTCTTGATGGCGATATAAAAAAAGTAATAAAATATGCTGAAAACACAAAAAATAGTTTTTATAATCCTGAGAATGAACATATTCTAGCATGGAAGAGAGTTTCTAATGTAACGTTTTGGGTTGAATATGAGAAAACTTCAAATGCTTTTAAAATTATAAATGCCTATAGCCATCGAATGGATGTTAAAGGGGTATAACGATGAAAGATGATAGCAGTCACAATAAAATTGAGTGGTACTGTTCAAAATGTGGAGGTCCTCTTACGGAAGGCCCTGTAAAGGCTGCCTACCTTGGAGGCGATTTTGATATAGATTTATTAGAATGTCCTGTTTGCAAAAATGTTCTCATTACGGAGGAATTGGCAGTAGGTCAAATGCTCGAAGTGGAAAAGAGCTTAGAGGATAAATGAAAAATTGCAGGGTTTATGAAAATGAGAATATGCGAGAAATAACAGGTGATACGCTAAGACCGGGGGGCTTTCTGCTGACTGAGAAAGCCATTGAAATATGTCAATTTAAGCCTCACGATAAAATTCTTGATGTGGGATGCGGAATGGGAGCTACCGTAGAAAAGCTAAAAAGCCAATATGAATTCGATGCATACGGTATCGATCCCTCTAAAAAGCTTCTTGAATTGGGCAGAAAAAAATATGGAAATGACAACTTGATACAAGGAAAAGGCGAAAATTTACCTTTTACAGAGTGTTTTTTTAAAGGTGTTTTAGCCGAATGTACCCTGTCACTTATGGATGATTATGAAAAAACCATTATGGAAAGTAAGAGAGTGCTAAAGCCAAATGGATATTTTTATATTTCGGATGTTTATGCAAGAAGACCAGAATACCTTGAAGGGGTGCAAAAACACAATGTTGAGAGCTGCATGAGAGGACTATTTGACGGTAATGTTTTAAAGAGTAAAATGACAAACGCAGGATTTGAAATAATCTGTTTTGAAGATTACACAGACTACTTAAATAGGCTGATGGTAAAAATCATTTTTAAGCATGGTTCGATGTCAGAGTTTTGGAACGCGGCTACTTGTAGTAATTGTGGCGATTTCGTGGAAAAATTAAAGCTAGCAAGACCAGGCTATTTTTTCCTTGTTGCAAAAAAGAAATAATGGAGGAATGATAATGGGTGCTGATGCATTCAAAATGTATAAATTAGCAACGCAAGGTTATTGTTGCAGTCAAATTATGATGATACTGTATCTTGAAAGTAAGGGGCAAGAAAATGTGCCGTTAGTCAAAGCAATGGCTGGACTTTGTGCGGGTATTGGTAATCAGGGAAAGACCTGTGGCGTTACGACCGGAGCGGCTTGTTTGTTTGGAATATATGCCGGTAAAGGTATCATTTCTGAAAATAAAGACGATAATTTAAAAAAGATGATTCATAAGTTTGTAGAGTGGTTTGAAGAAGAATTTGAGAGTTCAGAATGTGTTGACATTATCACCGTGGACGTACTGAATGATATTAATCAGAATGAAGTGTATCCGGTAAAATGCGGTAATATTATTCAAAAATCTTACAATAAAATTAATGAAATATTAAAAGAGTATGGTTATATAGAATGAAAGGGATACGTTCATGTCACAAATAGTAAAAGAGACAGAAAGTCTTTGCCCCGTATGCCTCAAAGTAGTGAAAGCAACTGTTTTAAAAAAACATAATAATTTGTTTTTAATGAAAAATTGTGAGGAGCACGGCTTATTTCAAACCGTTATATGGAGAGGAGAGCCTAAATATGAGGAATGGGTACGAGATAAATGTGTAGCTTTCCCTAAGTTTCCCGATACAGAAGTTTCAAAAGGGTGCCCTTTTGATTGCGGGCTTTGCGAAAAGCACCGCCAGCATACGTGCACCGCACTTATTGAGGTAACGTCAAGGTGTAATTTGAACTGTCAATTCTGTTTTGCCGATTCTGGGTTAAGCCGGTCAGAACCAGATATTGAGACGATTGGCATGTGGTTTCAAAAAATAAGTAAAACAGCTGGAAACTGCAATATTCAAATTTCAGGAGGAGAGCCTACATTAAGGGAAGATTTACCTGAAATTATAAAGATGGCTAAAAATTCTGGTTTTAAATTCATTCAGCTTAATACAAATGGAATGAAACTGACCGATTATGCTTATTATGAAAAATTAAAAGAAGCAGGGTTGAATTCTATTTTTCTGCAATTCGATGGTTTAGACCGCGATATGCTAAAAAATCTGAGAGGCAGAGATATTTTAGATGAAAAATTGAAAGCGATAGAAAACAGTAAGAAGTTAAATCTAGGGGTCATTCTTGTATGCACAATAGTGCCGCATATGAATGATGACATGTTATGGGACATTATTAAGTTTGGGCTTCATAATAGACCAATCGTAAGAGGCGTGCATTTTCAACCAGTCAGTTATTTTGGAAGAATTCCTAAAATTCCCGAAGAGGATGATCGAATAACCCTGCCAGAGGTAATGAGTAAAATTGCCTATCAGAGTTTTAACCATATCAAACTTTCGGATTTTGGCCCTCCGGGTTGTGAAAATGCTCTCTGTTCTTTCCATGCCAATTACATCATGGTAGATGAGAGACTCATTCCAATCAGTAAAAAAAGTAGTTGTTGCTGTGGCGAGGAAAATGGCAGTCAGGGTTCCTCTAAAACGATAAAATTCGTTGAGAAAAATTGGTCTGGTGTAAAGGTAAATAAACAGGTTCCTAAAAAAAATTCTTTTGAAGAGTTAGCAGAGAAAATAAAAACTGGATTTTTTAGTATTTCTGCTATGGCTTTTCAAGATGTTTGGAATGTTGATATAGAAAGATTAAAAGATTGTTGTATTCATGTCGTTAGCAAAGAGGGTAACTTAATTCCATTCTGTGCTTACAACATGACATCCTCAAGTGGTGAAAAGCTATATAGATAAGGATGCGATTTGATGAAAGAATTTTATGAAGAAAGATTGAATCTTCTTAAGGATGGCGAAAGCTTTGTGCTTGCGTCTATCTTTGATAGTCAAGGCTCTAGCCCAAGATCAACAGGAGCGAGAATGATTATCAAAAAGGACGGTCGTATTATGGGAACGGTGGGTGGCGGAAAAGTTGAAGCATTAGTCATGAACCATGGCAAAGAGATTTTTGAAACAACAAAAACAGTGTTTTCGGAGTATAAGCTGCAGGAAACAGATAATAAGGGCATCGGAATGGCATGTGGTGGTGATGTTAGTGTTTTGATGGAATATGTGGATGCGGAAGATTCTCAAAATTTAGAATTATACAAGGCCGTTGTTAACTGTTTAAAAAACGGGGAAAAAGCTTTTATCATAAGGAAATTTTTAAAAGATGGCAGCCAAGTGAATTTTCTCTACAGAAATGGAGAAATAATTTTTAATGCCGACATGTGTAATAACGAAGATATTGAAAAATATGCCGATGCTGTAAGGCATAGAGATCTTCTTATTATTCAGGAAGAGAATGCAGCTATACTAATTGAACCAATCTGTAATTTGGGAAGAGTTTATATATTTGGCGCAGGACATGTTGGTGCAAGCCTTGCTGAAGTCGTGGAAAAAATTGATTTTATGGTAACAGTCATTGATGATAGGGCTGAATTTGCATGCCGTGATAGATTCCCTACTGTTGATGAAATTATGGTTCCCGATGATTTTGAGAACTGTTTCAAAGATATCCATATCGATAAAGACAGCTATATTGTCATCGTAACTCGTGGACATATGTTTGATTTGACAACTCTAAAACAAGCGTTAAAGACCGACGCTTATTATATTGGTATGATAGGGAGCAGGAGAAAACGGGATATTGTTTATGAATCTCTTAAGCAGGAAGGATTTACTCTTGATGATTTTAACAGAGTGTATAACCCGATAGGTCTTGAAATTGGCGCTGAAACACCAGAAGAAATTGCCATCAGTATCGGGGCTGAACTCATACAGGTTAGGAGAGAAAGAATGAAATGAAACACTATTCGGCTATCATACTGGCGGCAGGTTTTTCTTCAAGAATGGGCAGTTTTAAACCTCTTATCGATCTTTTGGGAAAAACTCCGCTAGAGAGATGTATTGATCTTTTTAAGTGTTGCGGAATTCATGACATTATGGTGGTTACGGGTCATTTGAATCAAAACATAGAAAAAGAACTGAATGAGAAAGTTAAAACAGTCTTTAATGATAGATATAGTGAAGGTATGTTTTCATCAATAAAAAAAGGCGTAGCATCGTTATCAAAAGAAACAGATGCTTTTTTTGTTCTACCTGTCGATATTCCATCTGTAAAGCCTTTTACCATCAAAAAAATGATGGATCGTTATGAAGAAACGAAAGATGGTATCCTGTTCCCTACCTTTCACGATGAAAAGGGTCACCCAACCTTAATGGCGTATTCTTTGGCTGAAGAAATATTAAATAGTAATCCAACAGGAGGGCTTCGGGATATTCTTAAATTACATACCGATAAATGGATTTATGAGAGGGTAGCCGATCGTGGCATATTGCTGGATATGGATACGAAAGAAGATGTTGCGTCTCTTATAGAACATATGTCTTTTCTTCCTTGCCCTGATTATGAAGAATGTATGGAAATGTTACATTTATGTCATGTGAAACAAGAGACCATCATGCACATGAAACGTGTAGGCGATTTTGCTAAGAAGCTATCACTTTTCATGAATGAAAAAGGCTATCACATCGATTTGAATAAAGTATATGCGGGGGCACTTTTACATGATATAGCGAAAGGAAACCATAGTCACGCGGAAGTAGGCGCCAACATCGTTCGGGATTTTGGCTACTCAAGTATGAGTGAAATAATAGGTGAACATATGGAACTTAAAAAAATCGATGCTATAGGTGAAAAGGAAATCGTTTATCTATGTGACAAACTGATAAAAGGCACGGAACTTACCACGTTAGAGGAAAGATTCCAAAATGCTTTTGAAAAATATGAAAATATGCCGGAAATACTTAAAAATGTTAAAAAGAAATATAGTGACGCTAAATTTATAAAGGAAATCATTGAAAAAGTATTAGGAGAAAGCTTGGAAAACTTGAGGTGAAAGGTATTAAACGAACGATTTATCTCTTTAGACATGGGCAAACAGAATTTGGTAGGGAAAAAAGATATGTGGGGCATACAGACTGCAATCTATCTGAAGATGGAAAATATGAAATTGAAAAGATTGCTCATGTTTTTATAAAAAGCCATATTCCTATTGACCATATTTTTAGCAGCGATCTTAAAAGGTGTCAAGCGACTATGAATATCATTTTCCCCCAAAGAGAGGTTACCTATTTACAGGAATTAAGAGAAATCAATATGGGCGATTGGGACGGGTTAACCTTTGATGAAATTAAAAATCAATATCCGGATGAATTCAAAAGACGAGGTGAGAATATTGCGGATTTTGCCGCCCCTAACGGCGAATCATTCAAAGAATGTCAAAAGAGAGCCGTTAAAGTATTTGATGATATCATTCATAGCACAGATGGCAATGTTGCCATTTGCAGTCATGCGGGTTTTAATAGAGCACTGCTTTGCTATTTGTTAAAGTTTGATTTAACGGATATTTTTGATATACAGCAGGATTATGGATGCATGAATATAATATCCATTGATAATTCAGATATTAGAATTGAAGAAATTAATGTGAAATTAGATGATTTCAATTGCTAATTAGGAGCTTAAATATGAGTAATATTTCCTATGAAAAATGGATGGAAAGCAGTATTTTAAAAGAAATTGGTGATGGCGAATTTACTCATGAATCCTTAAAAATATACCAGCTTAAAAAAATCAGACAAACAATCGATATCGCCAAGAAAAACAGATTTTATAGAGAAACATTAAAAAATATTAGCGCTGTGGATATAAAAAGTTTTGATGATATAAAAAAATTACCCTTTACAACGTACATCGATTTAGAAAATAACCCCAAAGATTTTATTTGTACACCGTTAGAGCAGATTTCAAGAATTGTCACGTTGAAAACTTCAGGAACGATGGGCAATCCAAAGCGCATTGCTTTTACGGAAAAGGATCTTGAAACGACTGTCAATTTTTTCAAATTTGGCATGCTGAATCTTGTGCATCCCGGTCAAAAGGTGCTTATATTGATGCCAGGAAGTAGCCCTGACAGCATCGGACAGCTTTTAAAGAAAGGCCTTAATAAGGCAGGCTGTGAAGGTTTTGTATATGGACCTGTTTTCAATGTTTGGGATGCTTTGGAGACCATGAAATCAGACCATATCGATTGTATAGTCGGGATACCAACTCAAGTTTATTATCTTGCGAAACTTAAAAATACAGATGCAAGGTATCAAGATATAAAATTAAAAAGTGTTTTATTAAGTGCCGATCATGCATCAAAATCATTATGTGATGTTGTGGGACATGCCTTTAACTGCCCTGTTTTTACGCATTATGGTATGACAGAAATGGGATATGGAGGAGGCGTAGAGTGCAGGGCTCTTAATGGTTACCACATGAGGGAATTAGATTTATACACGGAGATAATTAATCCAAAAACTGGGCAGAATGTAGAAGACGGCACTTATGGTGAAGTGGTTTTTACAACGCTGACAAGGGAAGGGATGCCTCTTATAAGGTATAGGACTGGCGATATATCTAGATTTTTGCCGAAAAATTGCGATTGTAGCGATATTTTTAAACGATTGGACTATATTGAGGGGAGACTATCAGAATTCTATCCATTTGAAAACGGAACTTTTCTAAGCATTGGCATGCTCGATGAAATTATTTTTAAGCTAGATAATGTATTAGATTACAGAGCAACTATTCACGAAAAAGGGGACAAAACAATCATTCGTTTGGAAATCAAGCCCGTACTACCTGACATTCCCATGAATTTTGGTGAGATTAAAACGTTAATTAGTCAAGATAAACGGATTAACTTGTTTCTCGAAAATAATACTATTGATATAGAGGTTACTGGCTTTCGTGGACCTATAGAAATTAGTAATGGCATGCAGAAGAGAAAACTTTATTGGGAAAAAGGCGAAAATAGTGATTGATAAGACAACCTGAAAATCTGACAAGGATAATTTCATACAAATGAGGAGGATAAATATGAGTGAAATAAAAGTTGTCACAAACATTTTAAAAGCGAATGATGAGCTTACTGCCGAAAATAGAAAGAAGCTCGATGAAAAGGCGGTTTATGTCATAAACCTGATGAGTTCACCGGGTTCAGGCAAGACATCCATTCTTGAGAAGATACTAGCAAAGTTAAAATCTGATATGAAAATAGCTGTCATCGAAGGCGATCTCTACACGACTATGGATGCCCAAAGGATTGAAGCAAAGGGTGTGCCTGTCGTTCAGATAAATACCGGGGGAGCATGCCATCTTGATGCATACATGATAAAAGATGCTTTAAATAACTTAAGTCTGGATGAGTTAGACTTACTCATTGTTGAGAATGTTGGCAATCTGGTATGCCCTGCAGAATTTGAAATTGGTGAAGATATTAAAATAACCGTATTGAGCACAACGGAGGGCAATGACAAGCCACTAAAATATCCCCTAGCATTTGAAAAGTCGGGAGTCGTGATTTTAAACAAGATTGACTTGATCCCGTATACCGATTTTGATAAACAGAAATTTTATGATGATGTCAGGTCAATCAATGATCAGGCAATTTTTTTTGAAACATCCTGCAAAAACGACTGGGGACTTGATGAACTATGCGCATGGATAGAAAGTAAAGTAAAGACTTTATCATAATTGAATGTTTAAAAGTAGTCCCTAAAAGGAATGGTGACTTTGTCTGATAGACTTTTAAGGTTTCTTATCAACATCAACGGGATTGTGCAGGGGGTTGGTTTCCGACCTTTTGTATATAATCTGGCGTATTCCTGCCATATTCATGGCTGGGTGAATAATTTTCCTGGCGGTGTCCATATCGATGCGGAGGGCAGTGAGGAGAATATGAAAAGCTTTATAAAAAGGCTTAGGGAGGATGCCCCCTCTCTTTCGTCTATCGACACATTTCATGTGGAGAGTGCGGCGCCTTACGGATACTCAGGTTTTGAAATTAAGGAAAGTAGCTTAGAAAGTGCTCAGGAAACGTACATTTCACCCGATGTTTCGGTATGTGAGGACTGCTTAGAAGAAATGAACGACCCCCGTAACAGAAGGTATCGATACCCTTTTATCAATTGTACGAATTGTGGGCCAAGATTTACGATTACCACCGAAATCCCCTATGATAGGATTCATACTACCATGAGTACTTTCCCAATGTGCGAGGAATGTGAAAAGGAATATCATGACCCATCCAATAGGCGATTTCATGCGGAGCCTATCGCATGCCAAAAATGCGGTCCCTCTCTATCTTTGCTAGACTCCAATGGGAACCGGATATCCCAAGGTGACGAAATTGAAAAAGCGATAGAACTTCTAAATGATGGCAAGATTATAGCGATTAAGGGATTGGGTGGGTATCATCTAGCTTGCGATGCTAAAAATGATGAAGCTCTATTTGAGCTTCGAAAAAGAAAACACAGGGATGGAAAACCCTTTGCTTTGATGGCGAAAAATTTGGATGTTATATTAAAATATTGCCTCGTAAATAAAAAGGAATCGGAAATTCTGCAAAATGCTAAAAAACCTATCGTGTTGCTTGATAGAAAATCTGGAACTGACCTTGCAGTCAATTATATTTCTGCCGATAACGATAAAATAGGAATCATGTTGCCTTATACGCCCCTGCACCATCTTCTTTTCACAGGTAATAGTGAGCTTTTAGTCATGACAAGCGGCAATCTGTCGGGTGAGCCTATTTATTATAAAGATGATGAAGCGCTTCATGGGCTTAATAAAATAGCCGATTATTTTCTTATGAATAATCGGGATATTTATATCAGAACGGATGATTCCGTTACAAGCGTTTTTAGAGAGAAAGAATTCATCATCAGAAGATCGAGAGGTTATGTCCCATTTCCTATAGACATTTCTTCTATCTTAAAGACGTTATATTATTCTTTCGACCGAATCCCATCTATACTGGCTTGCGGAGGTGAATTAAAAAATACTTTCTGCCTTACGAAAGGCAGTAAAGCGTGTATGAGCCATCATATAGGCGATCTGGAAAATATGGAAACCCTCCTGTCTTTTGAAACTGGAATCGAACATTTTAAAAGAATATTTTCTGTTACTCCAGGGGTAGTTGCTTTTGACAAACATCCGGATTATCTCTCCACTAAATACGCGGATGGTCTTGCAGGAATGACAAAAATTCCAATCCAGCATCACCATTCACATATCGCGTCTTGTATGGCAGAAAATAATGTTACCCAAAAGGTCATCGGTGTTGCTTTTGACGGGACAGGGTATGGCGATGATGAGAAAATTTGGGGCGGAGAGTTCTTTGTTGGAGATTATTTAAGGTTTGAAAGGCAGGCTCATTTTGAATATGTTCCCTTGCCGGGGGGAGAAACTGCTATTCATGAGCCTTGGCGAATGGCTATCAGTTATCTCATGAAGACATATGGGAAAGAGCGTATTCCAGACCAATTGCCTTTTTTAAGTCAAATTGATACCCACAAAATAAATATTGTCACTCAGCAAATTACAAAACAAATTAATTCACCTGATACAAGCAGTGTCGGCAGGCTGTTTGATGCTGTATCGTCATTAATCGGACTATGCAATGTAGTAGAATATGAGGGCCAGGCGGCAATTCGACTCGAGAAAAATGCAAGGATAGAGAAAGAATGCTTGTACCCCTATGAAATAATTAAAACGGAATCTGGATACCTAATAAGTGTCCGTAAGCTGATTTATAAGGTTGTAGAGGATGTATTAAAAGGTAGGGAAATATCTTGTATCTCTGGTGCATTTCACCGTACCGTTTCCAATATAACACTCGATGTATGTAAGCTACTTAAGGAAAAATTTGATATAAATCATGTTGCTCTAAGCGGCGGAGTATTTCAAAATAGGCTTCTACTAAGCCTTACCGTAGATATTTTGGAGAAAAACGGATTTTTTGTATATACCCATAGTAAAGTGCCAACCAACGATGGTGGGCTATCCCTTGGACAGGCTGCTATTGCTTTAAGAAAATATGTAGAAAGGGGGATGCAAAAAAACCTATGAATGAATATATTACACTTGACTACGGAAGCGGAGGGAAACTAACTCATCAATTAATAAACGATCTTTTTTATCGATATTTTAGAAATGATATTTTGCTTGATGGTGGTGACTCTGCTGTTTTTAAGATACAAAACGGCAGAATGGCATTTACAACGGATTCCTATGTGATTAGTCCGATTTTCTTCAAAGGAGGGAATATCGGTAAACTGTCAGTATGCGGGACAATCAATGACCTCACAGTAAGCGGAGCCTGCCCTCAATATATAAGCTGTGGTATGATTATTGAGGAAGGCTTCAGCATGCGGGAACTGGAATTGATTGTGAAGTCCATGGCAGATACGGCTAAAGAGGCCGGTGTTAGTATTGTAACAGGTGATACAAAGGTGGTTGGGAAAGGCTGTGCCGATAGAATTTTTATAAATACCTCAGGTATCGGACTTATTCCCGAAGATGTAGATTTGGGGACAAAAAATATCAAGGCAGGGGATAAAATTATTCTATCAGGAACTATGGGAGACCACGGCATTGCTATTCTTATGGAGCGGGAAAATTTTAAAATTCAAAGCCATGTAACAAGCGACTGTGCCCCTCTTAATTTACTACTCGAACCTGTTTTAAAGAAATTTCCTCATGCTATCCGCGTTATGCGCGATCCGACAAGGGGAGGCGTGGCAACCACCTTGAATGAGCTTATTGCAGACAGCTGTTTAAGTATGGAGCTTTATGAAGATTCTCTTCCTATTAAGGACGAAGTGAAAGGTATCTGCGAAATGCTTGGAATGGACCCCTTATACATGGCGAATGAAGGAAAAGTACTCATCATTGCCGATGGGGAAAATGCAGATAGTATCATCAAAATATTAAAAGAAAGCCCGTATGGGAAAGATGCAGCCATCATCGGAACGGTAACGGCTATCTATCCCAATAAGGTATATATGCGTACACTTGCTGGCGGCAAACGAATGATTGATATGCTGGCAAGCGATCAGTTGCCTAGGATATGTTAAGGGGATTTTCGTAGGTCATTCGGATTAATATGAACTCTTTCATTTGTGGTAATGAAAGTCAGAATTAAATATTAAGGCAGGTTCATTTTTCTAAATGAACCTGCCTTAATATTTATAAATAACGGGAGCTTTTCCAATACTTTTATATTGTTTGGGAGTAATGCCATACTTGTTTTTAAAGAGTGTTATAAAATGTGAAATGTTATCATAACCCAGACCATACGCTACTTCAGTAACATTCTGATGTTTCAGCATTTCCTTGGCTTTCGTCAGCTTCAGGTTGGTTACATATTCCTTTGGGGTAATTCCCACTATTTTTTTGAAAGAATTACAAAAATTCGATTCGGACATATTGATATCGTTTGCTAATTGATTAATGCTGATCGGTTGCCCTAAATTGTCTTGTATATACTTAATGGATGTATATATAGGATGATTATGTTTTAAATTAATTACCTGCTGTATACCCTTTATCTTAATAAGATTATAAACTAATTCCTGTGCGTAAAGATCAAGCAAGAATTCTTTGTTTTCTTCCGGATTTTTAGAAATATTGACATTGTTCAATTTATTCAAACATTGGCCGAGGTCGTCGTTAATATTACTAAGAAAAATTCTGCCCTCTTTAATCGAATCATATTCGGTATCTATATCAACGCTTATTTTTTCAGTCACTTTTTTTAATAGGTTATCGTTTATTTCAATAACTAAAGCCTCTGTAGGCACATCAATGTGCATATGGATATTCGAAAAGGGTGGCATCAGAATAAACTGACCCGGTTTTTGCGTAAAATGGATGTCTTTATCTACGGAAACATGTATCGAGCCTTCCATGATTGTACAAAGTCTGCTGTATTCATATGATTTGTAATCACGGCTCATGGGAGAAAGATCATAATATAATAGTTTAAGGTAATCGGTTTCAAAACCGTCAACTAGTTCCAAATCTCTATTAAAATTAGTCAGCATTTTTAAAACACCTCAAAACTTTATACTCAGACATTTTAATTATTAAGTTTACATAATTATTGTGCCACGTTGGTCGATTTTTACAACGTGTAATAATTCCCACAAAAATTAGAGCCATTTTTTAAAGAATATTGTTAGAATTTATCAGATTTTAAGATTATAATTAGAAAAAAGTAGAAAGTTTTTCTAATTGTTGGGGACAACAAGAACAATTGGTTTATTACGTAAGTATTTAAAGGAGGTGTAACTGGTATCGCGAGGTGCGAAGCCAGAAAATTATGAATAAAATTCTAGCAATTTCTCCCGAAAAATGTCTTAACTGCCGAAGCTGTGAATTGGTTTGCTCTTTTTTCAAAATTGGTGAATTCAACCCGAAAGAAGCGGCAGTAAATGTATTATTTTATGAAGAAGCGGCAATTTCAGTACCTGTTATGTGTGTGCACTGTGAAGATGCTGCATGCATGAATGTATGTCCTGTAGGGGCATTTTCAAGAGATAAAAACGGCGCGGTTATATCCGATCCAAAAAAATGTATAGGATGCAAATTGTGCGTTAACGCCTGCCCTATGGGGAATGTTTCCTTCAGTCCTATTAAAAAGAAAATAATAAAGTGCAACCTATGCAGTGGTAACCCCAAATGCGCCAAAATCTGTCCTACGGGGGCCATACAGTATGTCGATATTAGCACGGCTAACATGAACAAGAAAAGGGAAATTGCATCAAAATTTAAAGAGTTGTTTTCGGAGGTGAATAAATAATGTACGGTTGGGTGGGACAAATTATCCGTGTTAATTTAACCGATGAAACAATTAAAATCGAACCCCTGAATATGCAGGATGCAAAGCTTTATATAGGAGGCAGGGGGCTTGGAGTAAAACTTTACATGAATGAAGTTGACCCAAAGGTAGATGCTTTCAGTCCTGAAAATAAGTTGATATTCATGACCGGACCATTAACAGGCACTCTAGCTGCTTCTGCGGGAAAGTATGAGATCATAACAAAATCACCTTTGACAGGTGCAATTGGGACATGTAGCTCTGGCGGACATTTCGGGCCTGAACTGAAATTTGCAGGTTATGATGGAATAATCCTTGAAGGTAGTGCTAAAAAACCACTATACCTGTCTATTCATGATGATCATATTGAACTTAAGGATGCCAGTCATCTTTGGGGCAAGAGTGTGCCTAAAACGACAGATGAACTGGCAAAAGAAACGGATGAGGATACGAAAATTGCCTGTATAGGGCCGGCTGGTGAAAAGCTTGTATTGTTTGCTACGATCATGAATGATAAAAGCAAAGCTGCCGGACGTTCGGGACTTGGCGCTGTTATGGGTGTCAAAAATCTCAAAGCAATAGCTGTAAAAGGTACTAAGTCGATACAGGTGGCCAAATCAAAGAAATTCATGGATTCATGCACAGATGCAAGGAACAAGTTGAAAGAAAATTCCTTTACCGATGATGGATTGCCTAAATATGGAACGCAGGTATTAGTCAATATTCTGAATAAGGCGGGGGCAAATCCAACAAGGAACTTTAAGGAATCTATTTTTGATAAAGCAGACGATATAAGCGGCGAAACTCTTACAAAGAAGTATCTTGTGAGGAACAGAAGCTGTTTTAGCTGCCCGATAGGCTGCGGCAGAGTGACGAAAATAGCGAAATCAAGTTTTGCGAACTTTGGTGAAGGACCTGAATATGAAGCAGGTTGGGCATTTGGGTCGAATTGCGGTATTAATAATCTGGAAGCAGTATGTGAAGCAAACTTCATATGCAATGAGCTTGGCATGGATCCTATTTCAATGGGAGGAAGCCTTGCATGTGCCATGGAACTATTCGAGAAGGGTTATGCTACAAAAGAAGATATTGGCATGGATTTGCCTTTCGGCGATGCCGACGCTACTATTAAGCTGACAAGAATGACTGCCTACCGGGAGGGTTTTGGAGACAAGCTAGCGTTAGGCTCTTATAGAATGGCGGAATCATTCGGGCATTCTGAACTGTCGATGTCTGTTAAAAAGCAGGAAATGTCGGGTTACGACGGACGCGCCATGCAGGGAATGGGTCTTGAATATGCAACCTCCAATCGTGGAGATTATATGACATCACCAGCAATACTCGGTATGGATCCGCAGGTAGCTGAGGGCAAGGCGGAAGCGATAAAGAGATTCCAAGATCTCACAGCTTTGGTGGATTCCGTAGGAATGTGCCTGTTAACCACATTTGCAATAGGTCTTTCGGAGATTGCCGAAATGTTCAGGACGTGTACAGGTATTGACTGTACCGATGAAGAGGTTCTCAGAATCGGTGAAAGAATATGGAACCTTGAGAAAATATTCAATCTGGAGAACGGATTCACCAAGAAAGATGATACCCTGCCTCTGAGACTTTTGAACGAAACCGTTTCCGAGGGCCCTGCCAAAGGCAACGTTAACGAACTTTGCAAAATGATACCTGAATACTATTCGGTAAGGGGATGGGATGCAGAAGGATTGCCAACCGAAGCGAAAAAGAAAGAACTTTCTATAGAATAATAGTCAGTGAATGAACGGATATAGAACATGGCAATGGGGTTCATGCAAAATTGAATCAGCAAGATGAAATTTATATATTTTCTGTTGATGCAGGAGGTTTCACTATTAAGCCTCCTGCATCGTGTTCAATAGATAGGTGGTGGGGTAAAAAATGAATATATTATCTTTATTTGGTGTCATAGTTTTGCTGGTCTTTGAAGTAATCGCTGTTATGAAAACGAAAAAATTGATGGCATTACTGGTATGTTCTTCGATTGCCGAAGTAGGATATATCCTACTTGGAATTGGCAGCGGCACCTTTGCTGGGCAAACAGGTGCTCTTTTGCATCTTTTTTATCAAATCCTTATGAGGGGTTTGGTATTCCTGACGGCTTTTATCATAACAAAACGCGGAGGGGCCCCATATATTGAGAAACTAAAAGGATTTGGCAGAACGTCACCGTTCATGACAACGATGTTTGTTTTTGGTATCTTTTCCATTATGGGTCTTTCTCCATTTAAGGGATCCATCAGTAAATTTTTAATCGTATTCTCTTGCATTGAAAGCAATAACTATATTTATGCCACGATAGCTATGCTGGGTAGCATCATCGAAGCATGGTATTTCATAAGGACGATACACAAAGTCTGTTTTGCTGAAGCTGATGAGGATGCACAAAACCTTGATAGACCAGAAAATACATCTGTGTGGTTCAAAAAGATCACATACGGGGCTGTCATTACTCTTGGAGCCCTTACTGCGCTGACTTCGCTCTTCCCTGAACCACTAATAGGGTTTAGCGAAAATTTGGCACATTCAATATTTGGCATAACGAAACTTGCCGAGTTACCTGTTTTTGATACAAAGTGGCCGCTTCTAGTTTTAGTACCATACATCGGGGCTTTTTTCGTTTTCATCATTGGGCGTTTTATGCCAAAGCTGAGAGGAATACTCGCCGTCGGCGTTAGCGCCGCAACAGTAGGAATGGTCTGGATGGATGGGAATATCGACGGTCTATCCAAATTATTTGCACTGATTATTTCTGTTATTGTGTTCCTAGCTTCCCTATATTCAATTGGCTATTTTAAGAATGAGAAGCATAATAACCGTTATTTTTTCTTTTTGTTATTGACTTTGGGAAGTCTTATCGGTGTTGCCACGAGTACACAGTTTGGTAATTTCTATGTATTCTGGGAACTGATGACTTGGTCGTCATATTTGCTTATCATTCATGAACCGTCACAGAAAGCTTTAAAGGCTGGTTTCAAGTACTTTATGATGTGTACTTCCGGTGCTTATATCATGCAGTTCGGAATATTACTGCTTCAGAATAGTACAGGAACTCTCGATATGGCAGCGGTATCTAGCAAATTGCCATTCGTGGCACCCGGGCTGTTAATTGCCGTAATCGTTATGTTTATTATAGGAACTGGTGTGAAAGTGGGTCTTGTGCCCATGCACAGTTGGCTGCCTGAAGCTCATCCGGCCGCTCCGTCACCCGTATCCGCAATCCTTTCCGGTATCCTTACAAAAATAGGGATATATGGGCTTGTGAGAGTACTGTTTACTGTATTCGGAATGGGTCTGCTTTATAAGTTAGGATCTATCGGTAAGCTTTCCTATACAGGCCTTATCATCTCCATATTAGGAATAGTAACGGTATTATATGGAGAGATTATGGCTTTGCGTCAGAAAGATATTAAGAGGCTGTTGGCATATTCGACCATGGCTCAGATTGGTGAGATTATCACGACAATAGGATTAGGAACCTATCTGAGCATGGTTGCTGGTCTTTACCACGTCATGAATCATGCCATCATGAAAGGCCTTTTATTCCTTGCCGCAGGCATACTGGCATATAGACTAAAGAGCAGGGATATATCAGCGTTTAAAGGAATTGGAAAGGTCATGCCATTTACGGCGGGATGCCTGTCAATCGGTATCCTTGCCATTATGGGTTTGCCTCCATTCAATGGTTTCATCAGCAAGTTCCTTATGCTTTATGCCGCTGTTGACGCAGGGTACTGGTATATTGCCGCTCTGATTTTGCTTGGAAGTATTATCGGGGCGATTTACTACATCAGACTGATTAAAACCGTATTCTTTGAAAAATATGAGGGGCCTTTAGTTAAGGAAGCGCCACTTTCCATGCTAATCCCAATTGGATTTCTTACGGGGTTGGTCATCTTTAATGGGTTGTTCCCTCAGTTTGCACTCAATCTGGCTACCAATGCTGCCAATTTAGTGGCAGCTAAAGGAGGATTAATAGTAACCGCCATACCTCACATTCAGGTGAGCTGGCCCGTTGTAATCATCATCCCGATGCTTGGCGGATTACTCGCTTACTTTTTCGGCAAACGTTCCCCGAAAGTCGCAGGCTTCATATCTATGACAGTAATGACTTTAACATTTGCCTCTATAGCCATTTCGCATTCGAAATTTGATATATACTCTTTAAGCTTTGCACTCCTCATTGCTTTTATCGGTCTCATCAATATATTGTACTCATTAGGATATATGGGACATGGACATGCCCAGAACCGCTATTACATGTTTTTCATCATGATGATTGGGGGGCTTATCGGTGTTGCGACTAGCAAGGACTTTTTCTCTTTCTTTATATACTGGGAGATTATGAGCAGTTGGACGCTGTATTTCTCTATTATCCATGAGGAGACAAAAGGCGCCTTAAAAGAGGGCTTTAAGTATTTCATCTTTAATTATATCGGTGCAAGTATTGCATTTTTGGGATTGCTCCTTATCACATCGAAAACAGGCGCCTTTGATATGGGTATGGTTATGGAGCGCCTTAATGGCATAGATCTAAGTACGGCAGGATGGGGACTTATACTAATGACGGTTGGTTTCCTTATGAAAGCGGCGGTTCTGCCTTTCCGTATTGACTACCAGATGCACCCCGCAACCGCACCGACCCCTGTCAGCGGATATATTTCATCCGTACTGCTTAAGAGTGCACCATTTTGGATTATAAAGCTGTTCTTTATCATGGGAGGCATCACGATTGTCAGCCGCCTTGGAATGGTCGACAACAGTTCTGTTTTGATGAGTGTGGTTTCTTGGATTGCCGGTCTAACAATTGTAGGCGCAGGCGCGATGGCGCTTGTGCAAAGAGGTATTAAAAGACTGCTGATTTACAGTACCGTTAGCCAAATAGGGTATATCATTCTTGGATTAAGCCTTGGTTCAACACTTGGACTTACGGGCGGTTTGCTTCACTTTGTCAACCATATGTTTTTTAAAGATCTCCTCTTCCTTGCTGCAGGAGCCATTATGGTACAGGCTAATGCCAGAAATCTGGATGACGTCAGCGGTTTGGGCAGAAAAATGCCCGTGACTTTGGCATTTTTCATGGTAGGAGCCTTATCACTTGCCGGTGTACCTCCTTTCAGCGGGTTTACATCGAAATGGATTATTTATGAAGCGGCTATGCAAAATGGTCAGGTTTTCCTAGCGATACTTTCATTGGTTGGAAGTGTCATGACAATGGCTTATTTTATAAAATTCATGCATTCGGCTTTCTTTGGAGTTCCCTCGAAAAATTCAGCGAACGTCAAAGAAGCTTCATGGACGATGCTCGTTCCAATGGGTATATTATCTGCCATAAGTATTGTTTTAGGCGTCATGCCCGGATTACCTATTACTATCATTTCGAAAGTATTGTCTTTAATGGGTGTCGCACAGCCGTCCTATACGCTGTTCAGTGTTAATACGCCAATTGGAACCGGGCAGATTGGTATTATCACAATTATCTTGTTTCTGGGTTGTGTTATTGGTTTACTGCTCCTGCGTTCTGGAAGCAAAAAGATACGATATACCGATGCCTATACCTGCGGAGTATCCGACCTTGATGAAGACAAGATGAATCCATCTTCACAAAACATGTATGAAACTGCTGTAAAACTAGTGAAGAAAATACACAAAAAAGTAATAGTACCTGTATTTGGTAATGGTGAGGAGGATCAGGAATAATGGATATCGTAAGACTGGCTATTAATATTTTGATTTTCCCTGGCGGCCTTTTCGCCATTTCCCTAGGTTTGTTTCTTACTGGTGTTGACCGTAAACTATATGCGCGCCTACAAAGACGTGTGGGGCCGCCTATTTACCAACCATGTATTGATATGATAAAGCTTTCGCAAAAGGAAATTATAATACCGAGGACTGCCAATTATACTTTTTTTAGATTTGCTCCGATTCTGGGATTTGCGGGAATGCTTGCAGCTATTGCCATCATTCCCGTTACAGGAATTTATTCTGGTCTTTATAAGTCAGGCGATCTTCTGGTTTTATTATATTTGTTGTCCTTGCCGGCGCTTTCTTTGATGATCGGGGCTTCAGCTTCCGGTTCACCATATAGTTCTATTGGACTATCGAGAGAAATGACCATGATGATGGCATATGAAATACCACTTTTAATTGTTCTTTTGACAGTAGGTATGAGGGTTGGAATGGCTAGTGGAAAAACTGCCGTTTTTTCTCTTTCTAGTATCGTGGATTTTCAGCTCAAAAGTGGAGCATTGCTTTTTGACTTACCGATGCTACCTGCCATTTTGGCATTTATGTGTTGCATTCCTGGTACAGTCGGAGTAGTCCCCTTTGACATAGCAGAAGCGGAAACAGAAATTGCCGAGGGACCTCTTTTGGAGTATTCAGGTGCAGGGCTTGCCATGTTTAAGCTGACCGGTGGCCTTAAGATGCTTGTTTTATCGGCGCTGGCTATCGCGCTGTTTTTTCCGTCAGGTATCGGAGATTTTTGGCTTATCAATCTGTTATGGTTTATAGCAAAATGTATGGTTTTATCTTTTTTTACGACGACACTTGTTCGTGCTACAAGAGCCAGAATGCGTATGGATCAGGCATTTAAGTTTTACTTGCTGTTTCCGACCGCTTTGGCGCTAGTCAGTCTTATTTTAACGCTACTAAGAGTATAGTTTTGAATAAAATCGCTTTAGAAGGAGAAGAATATATATGTCAGATTTACTTCAAAAAATTATAAAAAAATCTCCTTGGATATATAGAATCAATGCTGGTTCATGTAACGGATGTGATGTGGAAATGGCAACAACTGCCCTGATTCCAAGATACGATGTTGAGCGCCTTGGAATTAGGTATTGCGGAAGCCCGAAGCACGCAGACATTGTGCTCATTTCAGGACCGGTTACAGCAGTTGTGAGGGATAAGGTTTTAAGAGTATATGATGAAATTCCAAATCCAAAGGTTGTTGTAGCAGTTGGCATTTGCCCAATATCTGGTGGGGTCTTTAGGGATAGTTATGCTGTTGAAAATCAACTGGATGCTTATATTCCAGTGGATGTGAATGTTCCAGGGTGTCCCCCCAGACCTCAGGCAATTATCGACGGGATTGCGATGGCAATTGAAATATGGAAAACTCGATTCTAAGGGGAATTAAAATGAATACATTTTTAAAAGTTATTCTAAGGAATATCATAAAAGGTCCATCTACAATGAAATATCCCTTTGAAGATTCACCTGCGCCGGAAAAGCTGAGAGGTAAAATAAAGCATAATCCGGAGGCTTGTGTGGCATGCCATATGTGTGAATATGTTTGTGCAGGCGGTGCGATAAGGATGCAGGAATCCGATGATAAAAAAGGGATGGACTTTGTTGTATGGCACAACTCTTGCACATTTTGCGGCTTGTGCGAATATTACTGCCCAACAAAGGCAATCCATTTGACAAATGATTACCATACTGCGCATTTAGAGGAGGATAAGTATAACTATACTGAAAAAACCTCCGTTAGAAAACAACCGTGTATATGCTGTGGTGAACCTATCATATCGCTTACGCCAACATTAGTAGAAAAGATATATGGCAAAGAAGGCGATGTGAAAGACCTTTCTAAAATGTGTCAGAAATGTCGCAGGAAAGCTATATGGAAAGATGGTGTGTTCAAGTCATGAATGAAGAGGTAATGAATCTTTTTAGTAATAACATGACCCAGAAACTTGGTAAAAAAATTGACCTTAAATGGGACATTGATAGGAAAGGCGTTGTATGTGGCTGGTGCAAACTGTCCGATCCAGAGGATATCTATTTAGTTGCAGAATTGGTAGCTGATTTAGGTGGCAGAGTCATGACGATATCACCATTAAATAAGCCAGTTAATGATAAACCCAGTCATGTCGTTATTAATTATCATTTTTATTTTGGGGGAATAAATTGTACGGTATGTATTACCTTAAAAGATAGCGACAAAACGGTAAAATCGATAACCCCCGTTTTAAAAAGCGCAGACTGGCATGAGAGGGAAATGCAGGAGCTTTATAACGTTAAACCACAGGGACATCCTAATTCAAAAAGACTTTTTCTGGATGAAAATATTCATATGACAGATCGTACGATGATACCGCTATCTGAAGCTCTAAATGGCGCAAGTACCAACACTTTATGGGAAAAAATCATGAAGTCTGACAGAAAGGAAGCGCATAACGGTGAGCTATAATATACCTGTCGGTCCGGTACACGTTGTATTGGAAGAACCTATATATTTTAAGCTAGAGGTAGAGGGGGAGACGGTAGTCGGACTTGAAATAAATGCTGGCCATGTTCATCGCGGGATGGAATTTTTGGCGATGCAGAGGAATTTCTATCAAAACCTTACGCTTACTGAAAGAGTTTGTTCATTGTGTTCCAATAATCACCCCTTTACTTATTGTATGGCAATTGAAAAGATTGCAGGGGTAGAGATACCGGAAAGAGCTGAATATTTACGAACGATTGCCGATGAAATCAAACGAATTTCATCGCATTTATTTAATATAGGGCTGCTTCCGCATATTATCGGCTTCGATTCTCTTTTTATGCATGCTATGGAAGTTAGAGAGACCATGCAGGATTTGAAGGAGTCGATTTTCGGCAATCGAATGAATTTATCCGTCAATACGATAGGCGGAGTGAGATACGATATTACAAAGGAGCAGGGACAATATATCCTTGAAACTCTGGATAATTTAAAAAAACCGCTTGAAGAAATAGCGGGAATTTATAAGTCTAATGCATCTATTCGCCGCCGTACGGAGGGTGTCGGCGTTCTTCCTAAAGAGGAAGCCATAAAGTATGGCGTGGTAGGTCCGGTGGGGAGAGCTTCGGGTCTTTTATATGATGTGAGGGCAGAAAACCCTTATGCCGCTTATGACAAACTAAAGATAAATGTCGTAACAGAAAAAAATGGCGATGTATTTTCAAGATTGATGGTCAGGATACAAGAAACCGTAGAATCAATAAATATCGTTGAGCAGTGTATAAAGATGATACCTGACGGTCCCATCTGCTTAGATTATATGCCCGATATTCCGACTGGTGAAGCTATTGCAAAATCGGAAGCTCCTAGGGGTGAACTGATCTATTATGCACGCTCAAACGGGTCGGCTATTCCCGAACGTATTAAATGGAGAGTTCCTACGTACCAAAACTGGGGAGCTCTGAGTGTCATGCTTCCTGGCAGCAAAATTGCTGATATACCTGTCGTGATAGGCAGTATCGACCCATGTATTTCCTGTACCGAAAGATAAAAGAAATAGTTTTTTATAGAAAGAGGCAATGGCACGTTGCATGAATTGGCTATGGTAAGAAGTATTTATACTGTCATAAATGAGAAGATTAAAGAGTATGGCGTAAACAGGGTGATACAGGTCAAAATTATTGTAGGAGAACTTACCGGCGTTGAAGACATGACCATGCAAGCTTGCTTTGAGATGTATGTTGAGGCAACACCTGTAGAAGGAGCTAGACTGATTATCGAGCGTGTTCCTATTAAGGTGCAGTGCCGAATATGCGGAAATGAATACGAGACGAAAATCCCATTTTCAGAATGTGCTGTTTGTGGAAACAAGAGTATGAAGATAATTTCTGGGAAAGAATTATATATTGACAGTCTGGAAGTAGAGTAAATATGTTACAGATTCCAGGAGATGATAACGATGTGTGTGGCAGCTTTCGGGAAAGTTATAAAGCTTACGGGGAAAAATGCAGTAGTCAGTTTCAGAGGGGCGCTTAAAGAAGTTTCAATTGCGTTACTTCCCAAGGTAGGAATCGGTGAAACTGTTGTCGTTCATGCTGGTTTCGCAACCGAAATAGTCACAGATCCCCAAAAGGTTTATCGTGATATAGTTGCCACAGACGCGTATGCCAGACAGCTACTTGACGCGATAGAAAAAGAAAATAAAAGGCAACATGCGCGTGAATTAAAGATCATGAATTTTTGCGGTACCCATGAAAATACAATTGCACAATACTCCCTACGCGATTTGTTGCCTCCTAATATACAATTATTAAGCGGTCCCGGCTGCCCAGTTTGCGTGACCCCTGAAGAAGAGATTGCTATGGGGGTTCTTTTGGCAAAAAAAGAAACTGTAATTTTGACAACCTTTGGGGATCTTTTAAGGGTGCCGACAAGATGGGGGTCTCTGGAACAATTAAGGCCCCACGGTATTGACGTCAGGATGGTTTACGATATCTCACAGGCTATTGAACTAGCAAAAACGACAAAATTAGAGGTAGTACATTTTGCGGTGGGTTTTGAGACGACCGCTCCTGGTACGGCTTCAGTCATACAAGATGCTGGAAATATAGAAAACTTCTCCATTATTTCATCACATCGGATAACGCCTCCTGCAATGGAATATGTCTTATTAAATTCCAAAATGGACATATTGCTTTGCCCTGGACATGTAGCAATGGTGACAGGAACGAATCCTTTTGACGCGCTCGTTAAAAAATTTGGGATACCGTGTGTGATAAGCGGTTTTGAACCTGTTGACATTTTGCAGGCTATCCTGCAAGCAATGGTTCATAAAAACGAATGTTCAGCACTTAATCAATATCAACATGTTGTAAAAGAAAAAGGGAATATACTGGCTCAAAACCTGATAAATGAAACGTTTACACTAAAGGATGCGTATTGGAGAGGAATAGGCATTCTGCCTAAATCTCGCTTAGTATTAAAAAGCGAATATAGCATGTTTGATGCCGAAGATAAATTTGCGCTTACGACGCCTGAAAAGGAGGACGCGGCTCGTCAAACCTGTCTATGCGGAGAAGTATTAAAGGGGTTAAGACCTCAGCTTTGTCCGAATTTCGGCACGGAATGCACGCCTCTACATCCGGCTGGACCATGTATGGTCACAAGGGAAGGCGCTTGCAGTATTGCCTATATGAATCGCGGTTAAGTTTAAAATGAATGAGTAAGCGGGAAATTAACTCAACACATCACATGAACGTTGAATGCTATCAATATTTTTCAACTCGGAGGGTAAGGTGCCATGACTGAGCTTATATACATTATTGGGCATAAAAATCCTGATACAGACTCGATATGCGCGTCTATTGCCTATGCGGAGCTTAAGAACAGACTTGGAATATCGGCGGTTCCGGTCAGAATAGGGCAATTAAATAGGGAAACAGAATTTGTACTCGGTTACTTCAAAGTAGACATTCCTGTCTACTTAGGCTCAGTCAAGACGCAAGTTTCAGATTTGGATATAGACGAAATTAGTCCTGTTTCTGCGGATATTTCGATAAAGGCCGCATGGAGCATCATGCAGAAAAACAATGTTAAAGTATTACCGGTTACTTGTGAAAATGGAAGGCTTTTGGGAATTATTACTCTTTCCGACATCACTGAATGCTACATGAATGCACTTGAAAACAATATTTTATCGGCCGGTAACACGCCTCTTCAGAATATTATCGATACCCTAAAAGCAAGGCTAATTACCGGTTCAGATGATGATTTCGCATCATCTGGCAAGGTCGTTATCGCGGCTATGGAACCTGACAGTTTGGATCCTTTTATTGATAAAGGAGATATTGTGTTTGTTGGCAATCGGAAAGACGCTCAAGTTAAGGCAGTTGAGATTGGTGCGAGCTTAATTATATTGACCTGTGGCGCGAAGATGGACAGTGATGTGTTAGAGATGACCAAAAGAGGCAAAAGCATCGTGATGGAAACCAGTTATGATACGTTTACAGCAGCTCGGCTGATTAATCAAAGCATACCTATCGGCCTTATTATGACCCAAAAAAACATGGTTTTCTTTCAGATTAATGATTATATCGACAGCATTAAAGAAAGCATGCTGAAGACAAGATATCGGAGCTATCCGGTAGTGGATGACAACGGCTATATTAAAGGCTTTATATCTCGATATCACCTTATTTCGAAAAAAAGAAAAAAGGTTGTTTTACTCGATCATAATGAAAAATCCCAAACCATAAATGGCATCGAGCAGGCCGAGATTCTGGAAATTGTCGATCATCACAGGCTCGGTGACATCCAAACAGGATACCCCGTTTATTTTAGGAATGAGTTGGTAGGAAGCACATCCACACTTATCGCTACTATGTATTTTGAAAATGGCATCAAACCTCCAAAAAAAATAGCTGGTATTTTGTGTGCGGCAATCCTATCCGACACCATAAAATTCAAGTCTCCCACTAACACATATGCGGATATTGCCATGGCATCAAAACTTGCGAAAATTGCTGAGATTGAACTTGACGAGTTTGCAGCACAGATGTTCAGGGCAGGTTCGGCGCTTGATGGGATGAGTCCGCGGGAAATACTGGGGAATGATTTTAAGGATTATGTCATCAATAATAATAAAATAGGCATTGGACAAATCATTTCAATCGATCCGCAAAATTTTCAGGAGCTTGAAACTAGCTTGCTTGAATATATGAACGATCATCTTGTCGGCAATGGTTACAGGCTTTTACTGCTCATGGTGACCGATGTTGTAAACGAGGGGTCATACATTTTGTATGCCGGAGATAACGGCGAACTTATCAGTAAAGCATTTGGCGTGGAATCCCATGAAAGCAGTGTATATCTTAATGGGGTGGTCTCTAGGAAGAAGCAAGTGGTACCACTACTGGCAAACGTTATTCCATTTTAACATTCATAGAAACAAAAAAACGTAAAGTGAGGGAAAATGTATTGGGTGAATTTAGTCATTTTGACAGTAAAGGAAACGCTATCATGGTAGATGTATCTGAAAAGCCCGTTACATCCAGGACGGCTGTGGCCCAAGGCGCAATTAAGGTCAACTCCGAAATCATGGCGGCAATTGTCGGTCATACTGTACAAAAAGGTGACGTTTTGGGTGTGGCAAGAGTGGCTGGAATTCTTGGGGTGAAGCAGACTTCCTCCTTAATTCCCATGTGTCACCCTCTTAGCATGAATAAGTGTGGAATAGACTTTGAGATTGATGAAATAGGCAATGTGATCACCGCAATTTGTACAGTAAAGATTGATGGTAAAACGGGAGTTGAGATGGAGGCACTTACCGGCGTTTCGATTGCTCTCTTAACAATTTATGATATGTGCAAAGCCATCGATAAACATATGGAAATTACGGAAATTCATTTGGTGAATAAAACTGGAGGAAAAAGCGGGGAATATTATTGGGATGGAGGTAAATAATAGTGAAAGATGCTTTTGACAGAGAAATAAATTATTTGCGAATCTCAGTAACTGACCTATGCAATCTGCGCTGCAAATATTGTATGCCCGAAAATGGTGTGTTAAAAAAACAACATACGGATATTCTTTCCGTTGAAGAGATTGAAGAAATAGTGCGTGTAGCGGCCTCACTTGGAGTAAACAAGGTTCGCATCACAGGTGGGGAGCCGCTTGTTCGAAATGGCATTCTCGAGATTTGCAAAAAAATCGGAGCAATCGATGGGCTAAAAGAAATCTGCATTACGACGAACGGCGTATTGCTTGGTGATATGGCAAAGGATCTTAAAGCGGCAGGTGTAACCAGAGTCAATATCAGTCTAGATACCCTTGACCCTATCAAATTTAAGCAGATCACAAGAAGCGGCGAGCTTTCCGATGTTATGAAAGGAATAGAGGCGGCTAGGGTAGAGGGCCTATTACCACTGAAAATCAACACGGTATTGATTGGCGGTTTTAATGATGATGAAATCAGCGATTTCGTGGAGATGACCCGAAACGAAGAAATAGATGTGCGTTTTATTGAACTGATGCCCATGGGTGAAAGCGCCGAATGGGATAGTAAATGCTTTATTCCTGCTTCACGCGTTCTGGAGATGGAGAAGCAGCTTGAACCTTTACCAAATGAGGGAGCGTCTGTTGAAACACTGTATCACATACCCGGATATAAGGGCAGGATAGGACTGATAAATCCGCTGAGCCATCCGTTTTGTCAAGAGTGTAACCGAATCAGGGTAACGGCGGACGGAAAGCTGAAAACCTGTCTTCACTCAGCAGAGGAGATTGAGCTTAGGGGGTTATCCGCCGAGGCTCTTAAAGACCGCATCGTGTCAGCGGTCATGAATAAGCCTTTGCGTCACTATTTGAATGAGAACACAAGGAGTGAAAGCATACGGAATATGTTCCAAATAGGAGGCTAGAAAATGGGGGAACTTATAAAAGAAATGGCTGACAGGAAAAGCTTCAAAGCCGCAGTCATAACGGTGAGTGATAAAGGTTCCGCCGGACTGCGCGAGGATACGGGCGGTCCACTTGTAGCAGGTATGCTAAAGGACGCAGGTTATGAGATTGTGGCTACCGCTATTATTCCTGATGAACAGAAAGTGATAGAGGAAAAGCTTATCGAATGCGCGGATATTAGCAGGGTTGATCTCATAGTGACAACGGGGGGGACGGGATTTTCCGCAAGGGACGTAACGCCCGAGGCAACCATTGCGGTTTGTCAGCGCCTTGCACCTGGAATACCTGAAGCGATGCGCGCCGAAAGCATAAAAATAACTCCCAGGGCTATGCTTTCAAGAGCCGCTGCGGGGATTCGGGGCAGAACACTTATCATTAACCTGCCAGGCAGCCCAAAGGCTGCGCGCGAAAATTTGAATGCCGTTCTTCCGTCCTTAAGCCATGGCCTTGAAATATTAACGGGCGGCTCTACTGAATGTGCGGAAAGGTTTATAGACTAGGAGGTCAATATGGCTATAGTAACTTCAGTTAACATAAGCGAAAAAAAAGGTGAACAAAAAAGCGCGATTCCGTCAATTTCGTTGCGTCTAGATCACGGCATCGTAGGGGATGCCCATGCCGGTAACTGGCACAGGCAAATAAGCCTTCTGGCAGAAGAAAGCATCGACAAGATACGGCATATTATTCCAAACCTGCCGCCGGGAGCGTTTGCAGAAAACATCAACACAAAGGGTCTTGTTTTATATGAACTTCCCGTGGGAACTAAAATAAAGATAGGCTCCGCACTGGTCGAGGTAACTCAAATAGGCAAAGAGTGCCATAATGATTGCGCCATCAAACGGGCAGTAGGGGACTGTGTCATGCCGCGTGAAGGTATATTCGTAATCGTGCTTGAAGAAGGTGTGATAAAAGCCGGGGATGAGATAACTGTTTTATGATAAACTAAATATTTAACTCTCAACTTTGATTTTTAGTCATCGAGATGAGCAAAACATGGATATAAAGTGGTTTAACTAAGATACTGCTAATGCAATTATTCCTTCGTAATGAGGTACATTAAAATCAGAAAATAACCCACTTGCTAAAGTTACTTTTCGCATGATAACAGAGTAAATAAAAAAGCGTTAATCCTACACGGATTAACGCTTTTGATATGGAGTATTAAATTTATGTGCATAGGAATCATGGCAAAAAAATTAAAGCTGATCGGGAGATATATTGCAAATATTTTCAATGACGATATTTTGCAAATCTCGTTGATTATACAAATCCCATATGACATTTGGTTCATTGAAAAGGCGAATGACTGGGCGCAGAGGATGAAGCTCGGTTTGTCTAACTATGACGCCAATTTGTCCATTGCTGAGTTTAACACATGAACCAACTGGATAGGGGGATACCTTTTGCAAAAAGGCTTTTACAATCTCAATGTCAAATGAGCTTCCGCTTGAACCCATAATATATTCGATGGCTTCAGGTGGGGAAGAAGGTTGCCGATAAGGACGTGCTGACGTTAGGGCATCATACACATCTGCTACGGAGATGATTCTTCCAAATAAGGGAATCTCTTCTCCCTTTAGTCCATTAGGATAGCCGGTACCTTCAAATTTTTCATGATGCGTTAGAATGCCATCGCAAATTCTTTTGTTTGCAAAATTTTGCTTCGAAAAGAACTCGGCTCCTTTTGCAGGATGTTGTTTTACAATTTCAAATTCCTCAGTAGTCAATTTGGCAGGTTTTGCAATAATTTCTATTGGCACAGCCATTTTCCCTATATCGTGTAGCAGCGCACAAAATCCGAGTTCACATAAATCATTTGTTTTCATACCCATTGACATGCCAATGACGATGGAGAGCATGGAAACACCAAGAGAATGATTATAGGTATAGTCATCATATAATTTTAGATTTTCTATGCTAAGCTTCAACTCTCTATTGTTTCTTAGAGCATGAACTAACTTTTTTGAAACGGCCATTGTTTCTTTTATATTGATTGCAGTAATGGCTGGATCAGCTTGGTCAAACATTTTATATACGCGTTTGACAACGGAGACAGCTTCCTGCTTTAGTTCTTGCCTAATAGGTGATGGTGCTTCAAAATAACTGTCTTTTTCAAAGTTGATGTATGCTCCCAGAATTTCGAGTTTTTCAAGTCTATTGATATAAGATTGCTTTAGAATCTGCCCTGATCTTAGCATGGCAACTTTACAAGTCTTGTAATCATACAGATATACATCACTATCCAGCGTCATTCCTGGTTTTAATTTGTCTGTTGGAATAAACGTCATGGACATCCCTCTCTCTCAATATATATTTCCCGTTTAATTTCAAGGCTGTAGAAATTTATCAGATTAAAGATTATTATATCATATAAAATTGGACTTGTGTATAGTATAAATACAAAAAAGTTAAAATTTTATCAATTTTTTGTATAGTATTCTTGTTCCTTGGGTGTTATATGCTTTTTATATTTTTTTATCATATAAAAAGCATGTTTTTCCAATGGGCTGAGAAGAAGAGATACTATAAAAGGCTAGTATTCAGCAACAAAAAAGGCCTCCGTTCATGTGAACGTGACCTTTTTGTCGCTAAACAGCAAAAATTGTGTATTGAAATAGAATAATATAGGGCTAAAACTGATTGGGGGATATATTACAAATATCTTCAATGATAATATTTTGCAAATCAAGCTGATTAAACAGATCTAATGTGACATTAGGCTGATTAAAAGGGCGAATGACAGGACGCAGAGGTTGAAGTTCATTTTGATTAACAATAATGGCAATTTGTCCATCACTGAGTCTAACACATGAACCAATCGGATAGGGAGCCACCTTTTGTAAAAAGGCTTTGACTATATCAATGTCAAACGAACTACCGCTTGAACCCATGATATATTCGATGGCTTCTCGCGGAGAAGAAGATTGTCGATAAGGACGCACTGAAGTCAGAGCATCATACACATCCGCTACGGCGATGATTCTTCCAAACAGAGGAATCCCTTTCCCTCGTATCCCATTAGGATAGCCACTACCGTCAAATTTTTCGTGGTGCGTAAGGATGCCCTCAAGAATTCTTTTGCTGACAATCTTTTGCTTAGAAAGAAACTTCATTCCTTTTACAGGATGTTGTTTGACAAGTTCAAATTCCTCAGGAGTTAGCAACTCATGTTTCTTAATAATTCCTATTGGCACTGCCGCTTTACCAATATCATGTAACAGTGCGCAAAATCCTAGTTCATATAAATGTTCTTCCTCCATACCCAATGATAATCCTATGACAATTGAAAGCATGGAAACACCAAGAGAATGATTATACGTATAGTCCTCATATAATCTCAGGTTGCCAATGCTAAGTTTTACTTCTTGATTGCTTAGGGCATCGACTAGTTTTTTCGAAACCTCCATTGCATGTTTTATATTGATTTCATTGATATGCATGTTAGCTTTATTAAACGATTTATATATCTGTTTGACAACGGAAACGGCTTCCTCCTTCAATTCCTGTTTGATGGGAGATGGGGCACTTAAAAATTCGTCTTCTTCCGAATTTTCAGAACTAATATATGCACCAAAAACTTCTAGTGAAATCAGCTGATTAATGTAAGTTTGCGTTAAAATTTGCCCGGATCTTAGCATCGGGATTTTACAACTATTGTAATCATACACATTCACATCTTCATCCAGCATCATTCCTGGTCTCAATTTGTCGATTGGAATAAACGGCATGGACATCACTCGCTCTCAATATATATTTTCAATTTTGTATTATCTATTATTATATCATATAAAACCGAGCTTGAGTAATAGTAATTACGAAAAAGTCGGTTTTTTAGCAGTCATTGTATATATTCTCTGCGCTATCCGGTGGTTTTATCCATATAACGTATAAAAAAGGTCGCTTAATGTGGTAATGTTTAACAAATAGGCAAGACAATTAGTAGTTGAATTTTTCGTGAAATTCCTATAAATGCTTTCAATTTTCAATAATAATGTGTATAATAAAATAAGATTGTTTGATTAAGAAACGATTGATACCATTACATCATGCAAAGATAAAAACACAGTTCCGGTTGGTAGTCCGGACGCGGTCATTGCCGTCAGTAACCTGCCTCCTTGGTTGTCCCATCTTTGTAGCTTTTTAAGGAGGAATTTTTCATGGACACCGTAACGGCAAAATTGACAGTTTATTTTGAAGAACCATTTTGGGTTGGCGTATACGAGCGCGTAACAGAAGGGAAATTAGAAGTGAGCAAAGTGGTTTTTGGTGCAGAACCAAAAGATTACGAAGTTTACCAATTTTTTCTTTCTAACTTTACGAGATTGCACTTTAGCCAACCTGTCGTAGAAAGCGTAGAAAAGAAGGGCAAACAGAACCCTAAACGAATGCAACGTGCTATAAAAAGTCAGCTCAGAGAAACAGGAATTGGTACAAAAGCTCAACAGGCTCTAAAATTACAAAGAGAACAGATGAAATTAGAGCGCAAGGTCACGTGTCGGAAAAAAACAGAGGAAGAAAAAAGAAAACAGTACGCATGTCAGCAGCAAAAGAGAAAAGAAAAACATAAGGGACGATAGATTCCCTTGTGTTTTTTAATGTAATGACAGATTCTGATAGATAAATGTTACCATTTGTGGAAAAATATTGACATTTTTATTAATTTGAAATATTATAATAGTAGATATATAGAATTGAAAAGTGAAAAGCAAAATTATCGCAAGATAATGACGCAAAGCTATAGGGCCTTTTACAAGGTAGCCAGTTGCCAAAGACATCTTGATCTTAACATCATGTAAAAGGGGAGCGTTATTATGAGATTTAAAAAGACGATGAGTATGGTTCTTTCACTGGCTATGATTTTTAGTATTTTCGTTTTTCCTGCTTCGGCAGAGGCAACGGCAACGAATACAGAAAACACGGATGAATATATTGTAACGGTTACAGATGGTACGAAAACAACGGGTTATAGCACCTGGGAAAATGCAGTAAATGCCATAAATGCATCTGCAACATCAGGACAGACCATTACTTTGCGTTCTAATATAATCATGGGCGCAGTTGGCATGATGCCCACAAAAGAGTGTACGATTGACGGCGCCGGTCAATATACATTAACTAGCGATAATGATTTGTACAATGGGGATGCTGGTGCGATTTATCTTCATGCAAATACAACATTTAAAAACTTAACGCTATCAGAAGAAACTCTATATTGTCAAGATTATAACCTGACCATCGATGGAACAGTAAAAACGGATTATAATATTTTAGGTTCCTCTATACTTACGGTAAATGGCAATCTATATTGTAATAACCTTTTTGATTTCAATAATGTGATTATAGGGAGTGGCGGGACATTAGCTACCTCAGTAATCGATATCAAAAGTATCAAGATTGATGGCATTTTAAATTGTGCTGATTTTATTTCAATAAATGGGAGAATTTCAGGTAGTGGGACCATTATTGTAAATAATTATACATCACTATGGTATTATAATGACACTACCATCATTGATGATAATGCTTCCATTACTCTTAAAGCAGCAGATAATTATTCCTATACTGAAGGAAAATTCAATATTCAAAATAGGAGCTTTGATAAGCAACAGTTAGCTAACATCGATAAATTTAAACTTGTTGGATTTGGAAACTACAAACTTATCGGCAATTTAAGCGGTAATATATATTCATATTCTCTTGGATATATAATTTTGTCAGGAGGTAATGGAATCTCGGAGTTTGCTATCAAGGGGGCCGAATTCGTGCAATATGGTGATACAAATATTACAGTGTTTGTACCTCATAACACAGATGTAACAGCTTTAACTCCGACATTCAAAATTGACTATAATGCAACTGTTTCGCCTGCAATCGGAACGGTGCAGAATTTTACAAATCCAGTAACTTATACGGTAACTGCCGAAAATGGGACGACACGGAGCTATGTTGTAACTGTAAAGAAAATGTCGGATACAAGTATTATCAACGCATTCTCTATCGGAGCTTATACGGGAAAGATAAATAACACGAATCATACCGTAGTCGTGACTGTTCCGTATGGCACAGATGTCACAGCTTTAACTCCAACAGTTACAGTTGGCTTTATGGTTACTGTTTCGCCCAAAAGTGGAACGACAATGAATTTCACAAATCCAGTAACCTATAAGGTAACCGGTCAAGATGGCATAATACAGGATTATATAGTAACTATAGCGGTAGCGGCCAATACTGGAATTAATGGAACGACTCCGTCTTTTGCCAATGATTTAATCCCAGATAATGACCCGACATCGCCGAATCTTATTGGGAAACTATGTAACGATTATGCATATATCTATGGAAAAGATTATAAGACGATGGGACCAGAAGATGCGATTACTCGCTGCGAAGCATCGACACTGATATACAGATTGTTAAAACAAAACAATCAATTAAACGGTTATAGTAAACCATCGACACCCTCATTTAAAGATTTAAAAGGTGATGAGTGGTTTGATAATTCTCTTGAATTTATGACATATTTAGGCGTGTATAATAAAAACTGTGCGGACGATACAATTTTTGCTTATAGACCCATAACTAGGGGGGAAGCCGCAAAATTATTCGCTTTTGCTATGGGCATTTCACCAACGGATCCTGCTTGCGCATTCACCGACTTAGATACCAGCAATCACTATTATAAATATATCAATGCGCTTGCGGCAGGTGGCTATATACAAGGTGATGCAGGTACTAATAAAGTAAGACCGGATGATGCACTCACGAGAGCAGAATTTGTTGTCATGTATAATGCTATTGTCGGTCGTGACACTGGTGATTATGATTATACAACAGATGTGAATGGGAATGCGGTAATATGTCCATTTACGGATTTGAGCCCTACGGCATGGTATTATGATGATATGATGCGCGCGGCTTTCTCCTACACAAATGGTAAGGTGGATTTAACAAAACGATTGGATCGCGAAACTCTGGATAATTAAATTTTAAAAAATTGTCTAAAAGACTATACAAGTTGAATGTTTTAGTTTATAATAATATCTGTTCTAAAAAATTGTATCTATAGTTTAAGCTATAGATACAATTTTATTGGAAAGAATATCGTTCTTAATATTTAGTGTTTTTTCCAATAAAATGCGGGCATAGTTCAGTGGTAAAATTCGAGCTTCCCAAGCTTGTGTCGCGGGTCCGATTCCCGTTGCCCGCTCCAGTCGAGAGATTCGGCACATAAAACGCACTTCA
>Ga0183100_1000272_pt1 | contig 54969 bp, 48 predicted proteins | sample Biomet2_FD_127789 | JGI IMG/M metagenome (GOLD analysis project Ga0183100, IMG submission 127789) | Microbial communities from bioreactor (seeded with anoxic lake sediment) at LBNL, California, USA - Biofuel metagenome 2 | ecosystem: Engineered > Bioreactor > Anaerobic > Unclassified ... | reverse complement strand
TAATGCGAGGTTCCGGAGGGCGCAAAATACCGCTCCCTCCGGCGCGTCTTCCCGCTTTTTTGCGGGAAGACGGCACTCCTTCCGCCTGTTTTTGCAGGAAGTTGGTTTGCGAGGCGCAAGACCGTTGCGGAATGGGATGGTGATTACGCTCATGTGGAGATCTTTGCGAGGGCTTGGCAGGCTTGCGAAACATACTTGGCCGTCTGGCGCGAGTTCTTTTGTATGGGTCATGCATGGCGTGCGGCCCGGACAACTTCATCAAGGTTCCCGTGACCACCGACCGCAAGGCGGAAGTCTTCAAAGTGACGCTTCGCGACGGCGATTTGGAAGACGCGGTTGCCAAAAGTAACGTCGATGAATTTTTGTTCTGCCGCAAAGACGGTTCTTCAACGCTCCCGAAGCGGCTTTACCCTCAGCGGTGAAGCCCGAGGGGCGGTGGAGAAGCGGCAAAGCGGCGGACAAAAAGGCGCGACGGGACTTTCGGCAACCGCGTCTTGGAAGAGACGGGACAGGGAATCTTCGTTTTTTTTCGTCTCTTCCCTTGAAAAAAGCGGGATGACGCTGCATATTATACACAGTTGATGCGCTCATAGCTCAGTCGGTAGAGCAAGTGACTCTTAATCACTGGGTCCTGGGTTCGAATCCCCGTGAGCGCACCATTTTTTTGCCCATGAAGCCGATTGCGGAACTCCGCGATCGGCTTTTTTCGTCCCTCTCCCCTTTTTATTTTGCGCTTTCGGAGCAATCAGAAGCAAAAACTTGATCCGGACTACTTGCAAGTTTCATATCGGGAAGATATCGTATGGTCAGAAGCAGAGTAACCCAAATGGAGATAAAAAACTTTCGGGCAGTTTCCGTGGATACCATTTACGTTCAATCCTCTTTATTTTTTAAAGGGAATTCACAATGACCAATAACAAGAAAATATCGATTTTTCTGTGTTCCACTGTTATTTATATTGCCCTGCTTTTCATTTTGTACTTTTCCAGGCTCAGCGGGCCTTTTTCTATTTTTATCCTGCTCGCCAAATTATCTGTTTATATCTTATCTATTTACCTTCTGATCAGGATCTTGCACTCAATCAGAAAAAGACATGGCGTCATCTTGCAGTTCTGCGCATTTGTGATCACATCAGCGTTGATTATTTTAAGTGCAATTCTATTTCCATTCTTTGCGCCGCCTCATCCTGACAGCATAAAAAAGGCTTGCAAAAACAACTTGAAGCAATATTATATCAGCTTAAAGCAGTATGCCGATGACAATGACGGGTATTTCCCCGTGAAAGGACTCGACGAATTAGTCCTCCAGGGGTATCTCCCGGATCAATTTTATTGTTGGGCGCGATATGATTTCTCGCCGTGGAAATTTACCAATACACAACCGGACGGCATTTATCAATACTATGGCGGGCACTCCATTCACGAAGCGCCGGCGGCGGTTATTATGGAAGACGGGAATCACAATGAATACAGACTTCGCCTTTACAGTGATGGCCGCATAGAAGCAAATGAGAAACAGGCGATGGCATCCGATAAAGAAACCAATTCCATGCAGCAAACTCCATGAATCTCTCTTCATCCGAGAAAAAACGTTATCTTTGGTATGGCCTGGCTTCCCTGTTTGCGGGAGGAGGGATATTGCTGGCGATACTCATCAGGCTTTTCTTTGCCCATCCGGAAGTGGAGATTTATGATTTCGATTTAAAAAGTATTCGCCCATGTTCTTGGTTCTCAAAAATTGCCTATTTGAGCAGCCTCGTGGAAAGGAAGATTGTTTTCAGCTATTATTGGGATCATGTCTTGGCAGAACTGCGTGAGAAAAACCCCGGTTGGAAATCCGCCGATATAAAGCCGGAAATCTACCATCTCGGATATTGCATCGGAATCAACGGAAGCGGAACTGTTGATGATCTGTCGCCATTGAACAAGATTCCATTGATGGGGCTTATCATCATCAAAGACAAGGTACAATTTTCACCGCCAAAAGCTTCCGCCGACTGTCCCAACCTTGTAATCAGTTACAAGCAAGCCGGGAAATCGCAAATATTCAACGAAACATTATTTAGAAACGAAACGGACTTCTGGGGGAAACTCAATGTCGAGCTGAGAATGTATTGATGCTTGGCAGCCTCCTTTTCCATCCATTAGAAATCAGATGTCGCAGGAGAAACAATGAGCAATATACTCAAAGAGGAAGCGATCGATCTTGTCAACGTTTTTGCTAAGAATAAAGGCATTGTCATTTATGTGACGATTTTTTCGCTGTTCGTTTTCCTGATCTCTCTGATGATAAGGCCAAGGGATTGTTCGATCGCCTATCTGGTATGTGCCCTGGGCTCCCTGGTCAATTTGCGTATATGCGAACCGCGCGATGAAAAAAACACGGAAGAAAGCAATGAAGAATTAATCTGCGGGCTGAAGAAAATTTTTTACGTAATCATATTTACTATGGTATCTATTGGTTTTCTATGCTTTTGAATCCTCAAATGTGATAACATCCGGGGAATGCGAACGTCAATGATTATTTCCAAAATATTTCTATCTCCGTTGAAGGGAAAAACCCTCCTCTTTGTCATTTTGACATGCGTCATGCTGATTCCAGTCGGCGGCTACTGGCTTCTCAGGGGGACCAGGAATTCCGGAGAGGTGACTGATTTAAGATTTTTACCCGCTAACCTTTACAACTTACTGGACTTCAGGAAACTTGAATTCGATGGAAAAATATATTATACATTGTGGAGTCATGCTTATGGTCAACGATTGAATCTGTACGGAAAGTTGACGCCAGACACCATTTCCCGTTTGGAGAGCGACCCCGGCTCTCTGGGGTTTGAACCTCCCAAACTCAAAGAATTCAGACTGAAGGCGAAAGATTTTCCATATTCAAAATCAGACGATCTGCCGGAAAGCGTGATGAAAGAATTCCAGTTCCATCCGAACGGGAAATGGAGCTATCGAACATCGAATCAGGATGATCTGCGGTATTACATGTTCGGCAAGGGCAGAACCTATACGATCACCGCTTACGTATTTCTGCAAAGCCGCCTGTGCATCATATCGATAAACAATAACTTAAGGTAAATATGCAGGAAACCGCGTGTCCGCGGCGAACCCGCGGCCCCCGTTTTCATCGGACCTTCTTTCATCATGGATTGAGAAAATGAAGAAAACAAAAATAATATTGGTTCTGCTGCTGTTTCTGCTTGTGGTGTCACCCTTTCTTTTTCAGTTGATACCCCGATATCGGATCGGCCATATCAGTCAGATCGGAGAGCTGGAAAAGAAATATCCGCTATGCCATATCACAAATTTCAAATCGACAGGGCCACTGGTTTTCATTGAACAGCGCCAGTGGTCAACCTGGAATATCGTTGTCTGGGGAATTTTTCAGGATGATATCGATCTCTTTCAAAAAGACGCCAGAAGTTGCAATGTGAACATCTTCGACGGCTCCAACCCTTTTTTTGTTTATGCTTATGCATATGATTACGGAAATAAGAAGCTGCCTGCGGAAGACAGGTTGCCGGTAAGGAAGATCATCTCCGCACAGAGCAATAGCGGGTACAATTATGAATTTGTCAATGATAAAGGGGAAGCGACATCCCGGCACATACAGATACAAGGTTATGTCGAATCAACTTATTTTTCCATCTATATCGATCCCGTCAGTAAGAAATTTGTCCTGAATCTGCAAATCCGCCATTGACACATTCAAACTCCGACGGTGGACTCCTGAATAATTTCTTGACATTCACGGAATTGCGGATATTGTATCATAGCTACCCTATCATTTTTCAAGCAGGAGGAGTTCATCATGCCGGAATTTTGCAATTCATTCTACGGGAACAAGTGCGACCGCAAACTGACCGAGGCGGAGCTGATCCGTTCGATCCGCCTGATGGTTTCGGCCGAGTATGAGGCGATCCAGCTCTATATGCAGCTGGCCGAATCCACCGACAACGAGCTGGCCCAGGCCGTGCTGATCGACGTCGCCGACGAAGAACGCGAGCACGCCGGAGAGTTCCTCCGTCTGCTTCACGAACTCGACCCCGCCGAACAGGGCTTCTACGATCACGGCAAGGAAGAGGTCGAAGAGATGATCGCCAAGCTCAAAAAGGGCAAGGCAAAGGCCAAGGCCGACAAGAAAAAATAGCTGCTTAACGCACCGAACCGGAGAGGCCGAGCGCCTTGCGGAGCTTCAGGTGAAGCTCCTCCGGGGTGTATTCGCCCGCGAAGGCCCCTGCCCCCGCGCCGATCGCCCAAATCGGAGTGAGTCCGGAAACAATGCGGCGTGAAGCGAACTCCGCCCCGTAGTGACGGTCGCGGATCGTCTGAATCCGGATGATCCAGGGCCGGTAATCGCGGAGCACCGCGTCCGGTTCGAAGTTGCGGTAATCGCGCAGCGCCGCAATCGTCGCGGCGTCGTTAAGCCGCGGCGCATCGAGGTAGGACCGCCGGAGCGCCCGCAATTCGTCCGCTCCGGGCGCGAAGAGATGATTGGCGCCGAGCAATTCCAGCGCCTTATCGAAGGTGCGGGGCGCGGCGTTGAGTTCGGCGAGCAGCTCGAGCCGTCCGGGGCCGGTCGGAAAGTCGGTATCGGCGCCGCCGGTCAGTTGGAGTTCGCCCGCGTCGTAGAGCGAAACCACGACAATCAGCGTATGGGCGGGGTTTTCCTTGAAGAAGCGCAACGCTTCACCGAGCGCCCGGTCGAACATCCAGAGCTCGCCGAGCAGCATCGAACTGTCGTTCTCCTGCCCGGCCGGAGCGATGTTGCCGCATTCCGCGACCAAGAGAAAGCCGTCCGGATTTTCCAGGCAGCGCAGGGCGGCCCCGACGCTGTCGATCAGCCGTTCCCGTTCCGCCCGGCTTTTGCGGGCCAGGGCGTAACGTCTCCCGGCAGGGTCGGTGTGGCGCAGGAAAAGGCGGTTGACAGGAGGCGTCAGATTCTTCACTTCCACCACGTTCCGGTATCCGAGCCGGGCCATGGTGTCGCCCAGGCGGTCGCCGTCGCGGCGCTCGTCGTCGGGAATAACCACTTCACCCGCCAGCACATTGAAATCGCAGAGCGGCAGCCAGCCGGCCAGCGCTTCCGGCTGATCGGTTTTCGGTTCATGCGCATAGAATGCGCCGGGAAGCGGACCGGTCAAAAAGGAGTCGGTCACGACGCCGACCCGCCGCCCCTGGAGTTTCGCCAGCATCGCCAGCGAATCGAGCTCCTCGCCTGAGGAGAGCGTGCCGACCGAATCGTCCACCGCTTTCCCGGCGGCAATCGCATTGGCGGCGGCCAGGGCGGGGCGGTCGAACTCGCGGGACAGCGGCAGCAGCATGCCGTGAACCGGCAGCGACGACAGATTGGAGAGGCCGGCGAATCCGGCCCCGGCCGTCTTCGCCAGTTCCACTCCGGCCTGGTTCGCGCCGTCCACGAAAAAGACGATCACGTTCTCAGCCGCCGCCAGCCGCGTTGCGGGGTATAGCAGCAGCAGAGATAAGACAAACGCCGCAATTCGCAGGAATTCCGCCGCCCGTCGCTGCATGTCAGTCCTCCGTGGGCTTGAACCGGTTCCGGCGGCGGTCAAGCTCGGTCAAAAAGAGCTTGCGCAACCGGATGTTGAGCGGAGTCACTTCGACCAGCTCGTCGTCTTCGATGTATTCGAGCGCCTGTTCGAGCGACATTTTGCGGGCCGGGGCGATCTTCATGTTGCGGTCGCTCCCCGCCGCGCGCATATTGGTCAGCTGCTTGGCGCGCTGAACGTTGACGACCAGGTCGCCTTCCTTGCAGTGTTCGCCGACGATCATGCCTTCGTAGCAATCCATGCCCGGATCGATGAAGAATTCACCGCGCAGCTGGAGTCCGTCGATGGCGAACGGAATCGCCTTGCCCTGCGCCATGCTGACCATGGTGCCGTTGCTCCGCGACGGAATCGCCCCCTTGAACGGCTCGTAGTGGTCGAACAGGTGCGAAACGATCGCTTCGCCCTGGCTGGCGGTCAGCGCCCGGCTCCGCAGGCCGATGAGTCCGCGGGTGGGGATGTGGAATTCGAGGAGCTGGCGTACGCCGCGCGACTCCATCTGGATCAGTTCGCCGCGCCGCAGGCCGACGATTTCAATGATTCTACCGGCGAATTCGGAGGGCACGTCGACGCTGAGCCGTTCGATCGGCTCGTTCTTGACGCCGTCGATCATCTTGCAGATGACCTGCGGTTTGGCCACGGCGAATTCGTAACCCTCGCGCCGCATCGTCTCGATCAGGATCGCCAGGTGAAGCACGCCGCGGCCGGAGACCTTGAACGCCTCGCCGTTGACATCCTCGACCCGGAGCGCCACGTCGCGCTCGACCTCTTTGAAAAGCCGTTCGCGCAACTGACGGCTGCCGACGTACTTGCCTTCCTTGCCGAAGAACGGCGAATCGTTGATGCGGAACATCATCGAAATGGTCGGCTCGTCGATGGCGATGGCCGGCATCGCCTCGGCATGCTCGAAATCGCAAATGGTGTCGGAGATGTCGATGTCGGAAATTCCGACGATCGCGCAGAGGTCGCCGCAGTCGACCACTTCGGTCTCCTTGCGCCCGAGGCCTTCGAAAGTGAAGAGCTGCTTGACCTGGGCGGTCTTGACGCTGCCGTCGCGCTTGACAATGACCAGCGGCTTGCGGACGTCGAGCGTGCCGCGATAGACGCGCCCGATGCCGATCCGGCCGACGAAGTTCGAATAATCGAGCGTGGCGACCTGGCACTGGACCGGTCCTTCGAGCTGCCGCGGGGCCGGAACGTATTCGATGATCGCGTCGAGCAGCGGAGTGATCGAGTCGCGCGGGTCGTCGAGGTTCCGCACCGCCCAGCCGTCGCGGCCGGAGGCGTAAAGCAGCGGGAAATCGAGCTGTTCGTCGCTGGCGTTGAGTTCGCAGAAGAGATCGAACACCTTGGAGTGGACCGCGTCGGGGCGGGCGTCCGGCTTGTCGATCTTGTTGATGACCACTACCGGGCGCAGATTGAGCCGCAGCGCCTTGTCCAGCACGAAACGGGTCTGCGGCATCGGACCTTCGGCGGAGTCCACCAGCAGAATCACGCCGTCGGCCAGCTTGAGAACGCGCTCGACCTGTCCGCCGAAGTCGCTGTGTCCGGGAGTGTCGATGACGTTGATCTTGGTATTGCGGTAGTCGATGCTGATGTTTTTGGCGAGAATGGTGATTCCGCGTTCGCGTTCCAGGTCGTTGCTGTCAAGAAAACAGTCGGCGACGACTTCATTGTCCCGGAACAGTTTGACCTGCCGCATGATCTGATCGACCAGCGTAGTCTTGCCGTGGTCGACGTGGGCGATGATCGCAATATTTCTCAATTCGCGCATAACGAGTCCTGTTCTCCGGAAATTCAATCCGGATGTTAAAAAAGTACATCTTAACAATATAGCACCGCGCAATTCCTTTTTCAATGAGAACAGCACTTGCCATAACGGAAAAATGGAGTATATTATAGGATACCCGAGCCAGTTGCCAACTACATTTTTGTCATGATTTTGTTGGCGGCCTGAGTGCTTTTGCCGCCTTGCGGCGTTTCAGGCGTAGCAGCGCTACGCAAAAAAGCGCCGGGACGACGCAAAAGCGGGCAAAATAGTTTTGCAATTGGCTCGCAAAACCCCAATTCCGGAAAGTGTATCTGACTTATGGAAAAGACTAATTTCGTTCATCCGCGCGATCAGATCGTTGACATCATGCAGCGAATCTACGGCTACGGGATGACGACCACCAGCGGCGGCAACCTCTCGATCCTCGATTCCGACGGGAATATGTGGATCAGCCCCGCCGGGATCGACAAAGGAACGCTGCGCCGCGAGGACATCGTCTGCGTCAAGCCGGACGGCTCGGTCGAAGGCCGCCACAAGCCCTCCAGCGAATTCCCGTTCCACCGCGCCATATACAAAATGCGCCCCGACATCAAGGGAATCCTTCACGCCCATCCGCCCGCGCTGGTTTCGTTCAGCGTCGCCGGGAAAATTCCGGACACCAATGTTCATGCTGCCTCGAAAATGATCTGCGGAACCGTCGGCTACGCACCGTACGAAGTTCCGGGGAGTGAAGCGCTCGGCAAGAACGTCGCCGCGGCTTTCTCCGCCGGACACTCGACCATCCTTCTGGAAAACCACGGCGCCTGCACCGCGGGTTCAACGCTCCAGGAAGCGTTCCAGCGTTTCGAGACGCTCGACTTCTGCGCGCGGCTGATCAACCGGGGCTCCCAGCTCGGCACGCCGCATTATCTCAACGACACCGAAGTCGAATTCAGCCAGCTCGACCGCAACGTCGACTTCCGGCCGTTCGACCCGCAGGTGCGTTCGAGCGACGAGATGGAGCTGCGCTACCAGATGGCGCTGCTGATTCGCCGCGCCTACAAGCAGATGCTGTTCACCAGTACCGAGGGAACCTTCGCCGTCCGCGTGGACGACGAGCGCATCCTCATCACCCCGCGCTACGTCGACCGCGGCAACATCCAGCCGGAAGACATGGTGCTGATCAAGGGGATGCGGTACGAATCCGGCCGCGAACTGAGCCGGGCCGCCTGGCTGTTCCGCGCCATTTTCGACGCCCAGCCGGAGATCAAATCGCTGATCATCGCCAACCCGCCCCACCTGATGGGCTACCTGGTGGCGCACGAGGAGTTCGATCCGCGGGTGATTCCCGAAAGCTACATCCTGCTGCGCGAAATGCCGACCTTCCCGTTCGGCACCCAGTTCCGCGATCTCGCCAAGATCACCGGAACGATCTCGCCGCGCTACCCGGTCATCATGCTCCAGAATGACTGCATGATCTCCAGCGGACGCACGCTGCTCGAGGCGTTCGACCGCATGGAAGTGGCCGAATACAGCGCCAAGGCGACCATCAGCGCCCGCAACCTCGGCGGCCTGAAGCCGATCACCGACGGGCAGATCGCCGATCTGGTGAAGGCGTTCAAGCTGATCCCGTAATACGGGAACCGACAAAGAAGCGCCCGGCCGGGATGATTCCCGCCGGGCGTTTTTTACTCCTTGGAAAACGACTGTTCGAACCCGCGCTGAAGCCGCTCGTACATGGCGAGCAATTGCTCCTGCTCCTCGGGGGTGAGCACCTCCATCGCGGCGCGCTCCTTCTCGAAGATCGTGTCGACGACGGCATGGGCGAACTTGCGTCCGAGCGGGGTGAGCGCGACCAGCTTGCGGCGGCGGTCGCCGGGGTGCGGCAGCCGTTCAAGCCGTCCTTCGCGCTCCAGCGAATCGAGCACGAAGGTCATGGTCTGGCGGGGAATGCTCAACTGGTCCGCGACAGCGGCCGGCTCCAGCCCTTCGGGGTGGTGGTAGAGCTCCTCCAGCACCAGATAGGCGTTGTAAGAGAGGCTCCACCGATGCAGGATTTTGAAGTAGACCCGGTCGAATTTACCCCACAGGTCGAACAGTCTCTGCATCCGACCGACGATATCGCTGGAATTTTCTTTCATCGCACCCCGTTTGTGTTGAATAATTTACTATATCATATCCTTCGGTGAAAGCAAAGAAGCGTCCGCGGTTTTCGGCGGGAAAGATCGGCACCGGCTCCGCTTCCGGAGCTTCCCGGCCGCCGAGGTTCCACAGAACCAGCGCCACGGCGAACATGACGAGTTTCGAAGCCGGCATCGCCGCCCAGATGCCGTCCACCCCGAACCAGAGCGGCAGCAGCAGCAGCGAAAGCGGCAACGCAACACAGCAGTCGAGGTAGACCAGCAGCGAGGCCTTTCCGGCACGGTCCATCGACTGGAAGCACGCCTCGGAAACCTTCTGGAACCCGAGAAGCGGGTAGACCAGCGCCGAAAGCAGCAGCCCCTTTCCGGCCAGGACGGCGACCTCTCCGGTGGCGTTGAAGAGCCCCGGAATCAACCGGTTTCCTCCGGCTGAGAGCAGCAGCCCGCCGACGCCGATTCCCAATGCGGAGATAACGCCGAGCCGCATCATCCGGTTGCGGCGGAACGTCTCCTCCGCGCCGTGCAGGAAACCGACCACCGGCTGGATGCCGAGCCCGACGCCCTGCAGAAGCAGCAGGATCACCGCTTCGACGTAACTGATGATCGAATAGGCCGCCACCGCCGCCACGCCGCCGTAAAGCAGCGCCTGGCGATTGTGCAGCAGGATCACCGCCGCCGCCGAAAGCTGCATGCCGAACGACGGCAGACCCGCCGCGATGATCCGCCGGACCGCCGGCAGCCGGAAACGGAAGTTCCTCCGGTCAAACCGGAAGCTCGAATATCCGCCGAGATAATATCCGGCCGCCAGCGCGAAGCAGAGCGCCTGCGACAATACCGTCGCCCAGGCGGAACCGGCCACGCCGCCCGCCAGCACGATCACCAGCAGCCAGTCGAGCAGAATGTTGGCGACCAGCCCGACGACCATGACCGCCATGGCCAAACGCGGCGCGCGGTCGTTCCGCATCGCCGCGACCAGCGCCACCGTCGCCATCAGGAAAAAACCGCCGCCGAGCGTGATGGCTCCGTACTCCCGCGCCGCCGGAAGCAGCTCGGGAGCCGCCCCGATGATCCCCAGCACCGGGTCCAGCACCGGAATCAGCAGCAAAGTCAGCATCGTCGCCGGAATCACCAGCATCAGCGAGTTGCCGAAAAAGAGATCGGCGGCGCGACGCTCCCCCCTGCCCCGGGCCAGCGCAAGATTGACCGCGCCCCCGGCGCCGATCATTTCGCCGAAAGCGACGATCAGAAGCGACAGCGGGAATGCGACGTTAATAGCGGCCAGGCCGGTGTTTCCGGCCCCCCAGCCGACGAACAGGCCGTCGACCAACGTGTACACTCCGGCGGTCACCATGCTGATCATCGACGGAATCACGTAACGGAAAAACAGCTTTCCGTCCGTCTGTGTCGAGAATTTCGCAAACATGATGAACCTCCGCAGGTTTTTTCGAGGAACCTCCCGATGAAGTCCCGGTTGATATAATACGAATTGGTATTATACAACAATATACTACTTTTTACGAAAAAATCAAGCAGGGAGAGGTTGGCGGCGAACACCGGGCGCTTTCCGGAGAGCCCCTCTAAAGCCCCAGCAGAGCGGCGGCGTTGAGGTGGAAGATGCGTTCCTGCTCGTCGGGAGAGAGGGGCAGCGAACGGATGAAGTCGAGCTGCTTTTTCTGGCCGTACCAGGGGGAATCGGTACCGAACAGGATTCGCTCCGTCCCGTGGGCGCGGATGATCCGCAGGAGCTGGTCCGCCCGGATATACTCGGGGGTCGCCATGGCGAGGTCGAGGTAGACCGGCAGCCCGGCGATGTGTTTCTCCACCTCGTCCCACATCGCCATTCCGCCGAGATGGGCGAGAATCAGCCGGAGCCCGGGGAAGCGGCGGCGAAAGGCCGCCAGCGCTTCGGGGTCGCTGTGATAGGGCGGATCGAACAGCGCGTCCCATCCGGCATGGGCGATCAGGAACAGCCCCAGCTCCTCACAGCGCTCCCAGACCGGAAAAAGCCGCTCCTCGTCGAACCGGAAGTTCTGGAATTCGGGGTGGACTTTGATGCCGGGCAGTCCGGCGGCGGCGACGGCTTCGACCGTGGCCAGCGGGTCCGGCTCGTCCGGGTGGAATCCGCCGGTCATCACGAAGGGGGCGCGGTTTTCGCGCAGCGCCCAGGCGTTGATGTTCGCGCTGTTGGCCGGGGCGTTGACGACGGTCAGGCAGACGGCGAGGTCGATCCCGGCCTCGTGCATCGACGCCTCCAACCCGGCGCGGGTTCCGTCCGCGTAGGCGGGCAGCCGCCCGGCGCAGGCATCGACCGCCTTCGCCGCCACTTTATCCGGGTAGAAATGCGCGTGAAAATCAATCACCATATTGAAATGAAAAGGGGCGGTTCCGGTCACATCCCGAACCCGCCCCGCCTTTGCATTCGGCGTCGCTTACTTGATCGGCTCGCCCATCGGAGTGGCGGCCACTTTCTGGAGCCACTCGACGTTCGGGAAGTAATCCTTGTAATAGGAACGGATCAGAATCTCCAGCCCCTTCGTGCCGTACTGCCAGTCGAGGATCTTGTCGCCCATCGCCTTGCGGACGTTGCTCTGGTCGAACACGATGTCCGACGAGAAGTAGGGGAACAGATCGCCGAGGAAACGGCCCATCAGCTTGTTGTCCATATCCGGCTCATCCGCGTTCGGATCGACCGAAACGCCTTCCAGCCGGAGCACGCCGCAGATCGCTTCCTGGATCTGGTTGGTGGTCAGCGGGCTTTCGCCGGTGATATGGTAGGCGGTGTTGGCGACCGGCTTCTGGAAGAGCGCGGTAATCGCTTCCTGCACATAGTCGATCGGCACGAAATAGACGTGCTCGGAGGGAATCGTCGCAAAGTTGATTCCGAGATTGACCGTGCTGAGCTGGCTCAGTTTGAGCTTCGAGCAGCGATGGCTCTTGAGCTTGCCGAGGAACTCGAGAATGCGGTAGAAGGCGAGCGGCTTGCGAATCCGTCCGTCCGAACGGCGGCCGGTGATGATCGACGGCCGGTAGATGGAGAACGGGATTCCCGAGGCGCGCACCAGCATTTCCGCCTTGTACTTGCTCTCTTCGTAGGGGTTGTTGAACCCGCTGTCGATCGGATTGTCCTCAATGGCGCGGCCGACCAGTTTGCCGGCGATATAGGCGGTTCCCACATAGTGGAGCTCATCGACTTTGAGCAGCTGGGCGAGCTCGACCACGTTCTTGGTGCCCTGATAGTTGATCCGGTAGGTCTTGCCGGAGGGATCTTTCCCGAGGTTCACGTCGGCGGCGCAGTGGAAGACGACGTTCACGCCTTTGAGCAGCGGATCTTTCGCCATTTCGACCGGATTGAGATCAACCACATCACCTTCAATCACGCTGACTTTCGACAGAATCCGGTCCGCAAGCTCGGGACAACCGTCAAATCGGCACTCGTCGCGGATGATCTCTTCGGTTCTCTGACGCGCGCTTTTGACGGCGTTTTTGCGGGCAAGACAGACGAATTCGCAATCCTGCCGCTCCCGAAGCAGGGCCACCACGAAGGCGCTGCCGACGAGACCGGTGATTCCGGTCAAAAAGATTTTCTTCATACGTTCCTGATTGGTTGACTGATGCTCAATTTCCGAAATTGCAAAAACACGATTAGACTATACACCCCGATTTTCCCGAATTCAAGGAAGCCCCTTAAAAAAAACCGGAGATCGGCCCAAAAAACGGATTCGGGCTTGACATTGAAACCGAGTGAACCTATCTTAAAGCAAAATGATATTTTCCTGTCATGAGGGACCGTTCACTCATAAGAAGGAGGGGTTGAAATGCGATTCCGGAATCTCTGTCTGGCGCTGCCGGTTCTGGCGGCTTTACTCATAGCCGGCTGCGGCGACAACAAGAAAGCGGCCGCGGCCGACGGGCGCCTTGCCGTCTACAGCGGCATTCCGCCGGTAGCCTACCTCGCCTCCGCCGTGGGCGGCGACCGCGTCGATTCGAAATCGGTGCTGCCCGAGGGGCGCAGTCCGCACGACTACTCGCCGGGACCGCAGGAAATCCGCGGCGTCACCGGGGCCGGACTCTTTTTCACTGCCGGGATGCCCTTCGAGAACGCCGTCTGTCGCGCGATCGACCCGAAGCAGACCCGCATCGTCGATGTGACCAAAGGCATCGAGAAGATTCCGTTCGAGGGCGATGACGACGATGACGATCACGATGCGGATCACGATGCGGATCACGACCACGAAAAGGAAGCGGACCATCACCATCACGATCACGGCGCGTTCGACCCGCATGTCTGGCTCTCCATGGACAACGCGGCGGTCATCGCCGACCGGATCGCCGGAGCGCTGACCGAGGCGGACCCCAAGGGGGCCGAAGTCTACGCCGCCAATCTCGCCACCCTGAAGCAGAAGCTGGCCGACGCCAAAAGCTATTCGGTCAAGGCGCTGGCACCCTATGCCGGTCGCGAATTTTACGTCTATCACCCCGCGTTCGGCTACTTCGCCAAGTCGGTCGGACTCAAGCAGGTGGGGATCGAACTCGGCGGCCGCGAGGTAACTCCGGCCCATCTGGCCGAGGTGATCAAAAAAGCCAAGGCGGACAAGGTCAAGGTGGTATTCGTCCAGCCGCAATTCAATCCCTCCAGCGCACGGGCGCTCGGCGACGCGATCGGCGGCAGGGTGGCCGGCCTCGATCCGCTTGCGGCGGATATTCCGGCCAACGTCCGGGCAATGACCGATGCGCTCAAAGAAGGCTTTTCCGCCGACGGGAAGGAATGACTTTGATGGACTCCGCCTCCTCGACCATCGTCGAATTCACCGATGTCAGCTTCGGGTACGATCCCGGCGTCTGGACGCTTGAGGATGTCAGTCTCAAGATCGAACGCGGGCGTTCGGGCTGCATCGTAGGCCCCAACGGCGGCGGGAAAAGCACGCTGATGCGGCTGATCCTCGGGCTCCTGACTCCGCAGAAAGGCGCCGTTCGGGTATTCGGCACGACGCCGGTCGCGGCGCGTCCCAAAGTCGGCTACATGCCGCAGTATCATCAGCTCGACGCGGCGTTTCCGGTCACCGTCTTCGAAGTGGTCCTGATGGGGCGGATGCACAAGGGGTTCTGGGGGCTTTACACCGCCGCCGATCATGAAGCCGCCCGGAGCGCGCTCGCAGAAATGGGAATCTCTGAACTCGCGTCGCGGTCGTTTTCCGCGCTCTCCGGCGGTCAGCGTCAGCGGGTGCTGATCGCCCGCGCGCTGGCCAGCGAGCCGGAGCTGCTGCTCTTGGACGAGCCGACCGCCAATATCGACCCCGGCGCCGAGGAGCAATTCTACGGCACGCTCGACGTGCTGCGCCGCCGCATGACCGTGCTGACCGTTTCGCACGACCTCGGATTCGTCAACCGGGAAATCGACCATGTCATCTGCGTCAACCGCCGGGTGACCGTCCACGAGGCGGCCGAATTTTCGGCGGAGACGGCCAACGAGGTCTATCACCACGAAGTCAACCTGATCAAGCACGACCACGCCTGTTTCTGCAATTGCGAACACCGGCAGTCGAAACCCGGGGAGGAGTGCTGCAAATGACGCTCTGGCAGGAACTCACCGGTCACGAAATGGCCTTTCTGCGTTACGCGCTGCTGGTCGGCGCGCTGGCCAGCGTGGCGATGGGAATCATCGGCACGATGGTGGTCACCCGGCGGATCAGCTCGCTGGCGGGGGCGACCGCCCACGCGGCGCTCGGCGGAATCGGCGCGGCGCTTTTCCTGCAGCAGTCGCTGCTGCCGTGGGTTTCGCCGATGCTCGGCGCGGTGATCGGCGCGGTCTCCGCCGCGCTGGTGGTCGGCACGGTGAACCTGTGCGCGAAGGAGCGCGAAGACACCATCATCAACGTGGTCTGGGCGCTGTGGATGTCGATCGGGCTGCTCTTCCTCAACTGGACGCGCGGCTATGTCGACTGGCAGGGGTATCTCTTCGGCAACATCCTGCTGCTGACCTCGAAAGAGGTGTGGATGACCGCCTGGCTCGATCTGCTGATCCTGGTTCCGACGCTGTTGTTTTACAACAACATTCTGGCGATGTCGTTCGACGGGATTTTCGCGGAGCTGCGGGGCGTCCGGGTCCGGCTGATTTATTTCGCGCTGCTGGTGCTGACGGCGCTGTCGATCGTGCTCCTGATCAACGTGGTCGGCATCATCCTGGTGATTGCGCTCCTGACGCTGCCGGCGGCAACGGCGGGCTGTTTCACCCGGCATCTCTGGTCGATGATGCTGCTGTCGGCGCTGCTGAGCTGTTTCTTTGTGGTCGCAGGGCTTCTGGCGAGTTTCCGGTTCAACCTGCCGTCGGGACCGGCGATCGTGGTTCTGGCGGCGGCGGTCTATCTGCTCGCACTGGCAGTGGCGGCGTGGCGAAAACGGGCGTAACCCAACGGGTATTCAATCGGGATAGGTAATATGAAAAAACGACTTGCGTATTTATTGAGCGTTGCCGCCGGTGCGGCGACGATGATGTTGACCGTAACCGGGTGCGGACCTTCCACGGCGGAAGGCTGCCTCAAGGCCGGAGCGGAGTGCGGGGCCAACGGCAACTGGAAGCAGACGCTCAAGCTGGCCAACCGCGCCGAATCGCTGGACCCGGACAATGTTTCGGCGCTGGTCCTGCGGGCGGTCGCCTACGATGCGCTCGGCGAGCGCGATCCGGCACTCGACGCGGCGCGGCAGGCGGCGGCGCGCAATCCGGAGGATTTCGCGGCGCAGTATACCCTCGGCCGGCTTTATGCTCAGGAACCGGCCCGTTACGCCGACGCGCTCCAGGCATTGACCCGCGCCGCGTCACTCAGCAAGTTCAAGGACCGGAACACGCTGGTTCTCCTGACCGACACGCTGGTGGCCCAGCGTTCGCCGTCGGCGGTGAGCTGGCTTGAAGTCCTCCGCCGCTCCGACCCCTCGGTGGAATCGAACGCGGCGTACTGCAATCTGCTCGGCATCGCCCAGGCCCGCGCCAAACATCCCGACGAGGCGAAGGACGCCTTCACCAAAGCCTACCGTCTCGACCGGGGCAACGCGATGATCGTCTACAACATCGCAACGTTCTTCGACCGTTATGCGGCGAATCCGCGCGCCGCGGCGCAGTTCTACCAGGCGTTTCTCGGACTCGCCGGAGAGAAGGCGGAATTCACCGCGCTCAAGAGCGATGTGAACGGCCGTCTCGCCCGGATGCGGCGGTGACGGAACCGGAGGGAGCGTGACCGCACAATGGCTTTCGGCATATCCAAAGATGTGATCGAGGAGATCCGCTCCCGCTGCGACATCGTCGACCTGATCGGGAGCTTTCTCCCGCTCAAGCGCGCCGGAACCAACACCTACAAGGGACTTTGTCCGTTCCACCAGGAGAAGACGCCGTCGTTCCATGTGGACGCGGCGCGGCAGATGTACCACTGTTTCGGCTGCGGCAAGGGCGGAGATGTCTTCCGCTTCTGCATGGATCGCGAGAATATCGGGTTCGTCGATGCGCTGCACATGCTCGCGTCACGGGTGGGCGTGGTGATTCCCGAGCACTCGCCGGGAGAAGACCCCGCCGAAAGCCGCCGCAAGGCGGACCTGCGCGAACGGCTTTACCGGATCAATGAGGATTTCTGCTGTTTCTTCGAGCGGACGCTGCTGATGAATCCGGATTCGCCGCCGACGCGATATCTGGCCGGGCGCGGCATTCCGCGCGATATCGCCGAGCGCTTCCGCATCGGAGCGGCTCCCGACGACTGGACCGCCTGCCTCGAATACGGGCGTTCGCTCGGGCTTTCGGAGGACGACATGGTCGCATCCGGCATCGTCCGGCGCAAAGAGGAGACCGGGCGGCTCTTCGACCACTTCAAGGGACGGCTCACCTTCGCCATCACCAACGAACAGGGGCGGGTGGTCGGATTTTCCGCCCGTTCGCTCGAAGCGAAGCCGCTGGCCGGGAAATACATCAATACGCCGGAAACTCCGGTGTTCCGCAAGGGGAATCTGCTCTATGCGCTGCCGCTGGCGCGCAAGATGATGGGCGACCGCAACATGGCGATCCTCTGCGAAGGGCAGCTCGACGCCATCGCCTTTCACCGCGCCGGGTTCGAATGCGCGGTGGCGCCGCAGGGAACCGCCTTCACCGAGGAGCAGGCCCGGATTCTCAAACGTTACTCGAACCGGATTTTTCTCGCGTTCGACGCGGACTCGGCCGGCCAGAAGGCGATCCTGCGGGCGGCGGAGATTCTGCTGCCGCTGTCGCTGGAGATCCGGGTCATCCGGATTCCCGGCGGCAAAGACCCCGACGAGCTGTTCCGCAACGGCGGACCGGGCGCGGTCGCCGAGGCGGTCGAAGCGGCGGTATCCTGGCTCGACGTGCTGGTCGCCTCGCTGCCGGAACGGCACGACATGGATTCTCCGGCCGGGCGCGGACACGCCGCCGCCGAAGTGGCCGGCTACCTGCTGCGGATCACCAGCCAGGTCGAGCTTGAGCTCTATATCCAGAAAGCGGCCAAAGCGCTGCGGATCAGCGAGGAGGCGTTCAACTCCGAACTCCGCCGGGTGCAGTCCGGGATGCGCCGGGTCGATTACGCGGCCGAACCGCGGCCAAACCCGGCGGACGGGCGGCAGCGTCGCGAAGAGTCTCCGGCCGGACAGGGAATCGCCGCCGCGCTGACCACGCTGCTCGAACTGGCGTTGGGGACCGAGGAGTCTGCCAAACGGCTGGCCGAACTCTGCGGCCCCGAGGAGCTGGGCGGCGAAGAGCCGGTCGGCCGGGCGCTCAACGCCGTGATCGGCGCCGCGCTGAACGGCGAATATGAGCATTCCGCGGCGATCCTCAATGAAATGCTGATCGAATCGCCCGACCCGCAAGTGAGCCGGGCGCTGTTCGAGCGCCGCGAGTTCAGCGACCCCGCCAAGGCGCTTGACGATTCGGTCACCCAACTGCGGCGGTTGCGCAACCGGGCAACTAAAGATGAACTGATGGCCCGCCTTCGGGTGACCGACGATCCGGCCGAGAAGATGAAATTACTCAAACTGATATACGAATTGCGCTGAAAAATGAGGTATCTTATGAAAGGTTCGATTCCGATTGCCGCCGCGTGCGTCGCGGCCCTGTTCTGCGGATGCGTCCAGGAGAAGGTGGAGAAAAAGGAGCAGAAGTTCGTCGCCGGCTCGCTGCCGCTGCCCGAATACGCGCCGCTGGAACGCTACAAGCTGGCGATCAATCTCGAAGGCAGCCGCGAGCTGGTGGCAGGGAGCAATGGAACCTTGCGGTTCTCGATCTGCAACACGGACTCGGTGCCGGTGAAAATTCCGGAGTGGTACGTCAACGAGCCGGAGAACATTCAGCTGTTCTGCCAATCCTGGTTCCCGGAAATGGAGAAGCCGGACGAAAACGCCTGGGTTCCGATCGAATACGAGAAGACTCCCGAACAGCTCAAGCAGCCGGATTTCCGTTTCCCGCTCGAACTGGCGCCCGAAAACCGGGTGTATATCGACCGCGACCTGCGGATTGTCCGGGTATTGAAGGTTTCGCCGGGAAACGAGCGCCGTTTCTTCGTCAAGGCGAAGCTGAATTTGCACTCGGTCAACGTGGAAAGTCCGGTATTTGCGATTTCGGTGCATTCGAAGGAGGACGAGGCGAAACTGGAGAAAGCCCGGCAGAAGAAGACGACGACAACGACGACGGCGACGCATCAGTAATCGAAAAACGATCGGTCAACCGGCCCGCAACGCCGGGGAGAGGAGTGACTGGACGATGCTGAAACTCATGATACCAACCGGGTTGAACCGGGATTACCGGACCGTCAGGCGGTTCATCAAGATCATGGAGACCATGGCCGCCTACGGGTTCCACGATCTGGTCGAAAACATCTACCCGAATCATAAACTCTCATGGCTCAGAAAGAAACGGGCGGAGAAAAAGTACTCCCGACCGGAAAAGCTCCGGATGCTGTTCGAGGAGCTCGGCCCGACTTTCGTCAAGCTCGGCCAGATTCTGTCAACCCGCGCCGACCTCATCACCAAACCCTATGCGGACGAGCTGACCAAGCTGACCGAAAACGTCCCTCCGTTTCCGGCGGAGGTGGTCAAGGAGACGGTCCGCGCCGAATTCGGCAAGCCGCCCGAGGAGCTGTACGCCGAATTCAACTACGAACCGATGGCCGCCGCCAGCATCGGGCAGGTTCATGCCGCCAAGCTGAAAACCGGTATGGAGGTTGTGGTCAAGGTGCGGCGGCCCGGCATCGTCGAGACGATCCGCACCGATCTTGAGATCATGCACTACATCGCCTCGAAGATGGAGACCTATTCCGAATCCTTCGCCCGGATGGAGCCCACCCGGATCGTCGCCGAGTTCGCCTACTCCATCAACCGGGAGCTCAATTACCGCGCCGAAGCGGCCAACATGCTGCTCTTCTACAAGAACATGGCCGACACGCCCAATATGAAGGTTCCGGAGCTGATTCAGGATCTCTCCGGAGAAAAAGTGCTCACCATGGAGCGAATCCACGGCGAATCGGTGACCAAAATTCTCGCAGACCCGGAAAAGGCGGCCCGTTTCGACCTCAAATTCCTGGCCGGAGTCGGTGTCAATTCGCTGCTCAAACAGATTTTCGAATTCGGCTTCTTCCATGCCGACCCGCACCCGGGCAATATTTTCATCATGGAAGGAAACATCCTGGTATTCATCGATTTCGGCATGATGGGCCGGGTCAGCCTCTCCGAGCGCCGCGATTTCGTGCGGGTGATCGACAACATGCTGGCGGGGGAAACTTCGCTCCTGATCGATCGGGCGCTTCACATGACGATCTCCGGGAAATTCGCCGGCAGCCGCGAGGATCTCGAACGCGACGCCGCCGACCTGATCGACGAGAACATCAATTTGCCGCTCGAAAAAATCAGCGTCGCCCGCATCCTCGAACAGCTGCTGCTGCTGTTCGACAAGTACCATATGGCGCTCAAGCCCAACTTGTACATGATGTTCAAAGCGCTGATCACCATCGAACACATCGGCCGCAGTTTCGACCCGAAACTGCAGATCATCGAAATGGTGCGTCCGTTCATCACGCGAATGAAACTGCGCGGGCTCGACCCGCGCGGACACATCCGGCGCTTTTTCGACAACCTCGGCGACAACCTTTCGGCGATCGAGGCGCTGCCCGCCACGCTGCGCAACGTCGCGGCGAAATTCGAAGAGGGCGATCTCACGCTCCGGGTGGAACACCACCGGCTGAACGACATCGAAGAGACGCTCTATGTAACCGGCGAACGGATGTCGCGTTCACTGCTCGTGGCGGCGCTGCTGGTCGGCTCCGCGCTGATCGTGGTGGCGCGAATCCCACCCTACTGGGGAGAAGGAACTTCCGCAATCGGGATGCTCGGCTTTCTGATCTCGGGGTTTCTCAGCCTGATTATCCTGATCGCCGACCACCGTCAGCGGCGCAGTTTCCTCAAAGCGCGGGCAAAACGCAAGCGCGAAGAGGAAATCATGAAGATGCGCAAATAAGGAATCAGGGGAATCGGAGGAGGCGTTTCGCCTCCTCCGGTCATATCCGGTCGACCAGTTTCCGGGCCAGCGGCCCGCTCTTCTTCGCCAGGCGGCAGCAGCCGACGCGCTCCCCGGCCAGCATGGTCGCATGAAGTTCATCGTGGATATAGATCAGCGCCTGAATCTCTCCGTTGAGGCGGAACCAGCACACTTCGATCTTCTCCTTCGATTCCGGGACGGCGAACTCCTCTTCGCTGACGAATTCCCGGGAATTCAGATAGGGCGGAAGGGGCGACGGACCGCTTCCCCATTCCGGAATTTCGGGAGCGGGAACCGCGTTGTAGAGCCAGACCTCCGAGAGCACCAGGCGGTCTTTGCAGAGATAGGCATAGGCGGTTTTTCCGTTGAAATCCACACATACCATGTAATCCGGATTGCAGGTAAAGCTGTCCGCAAAAGCAAATTCCATAATCATGTTTCGCCCGTCGATTCCTTTTACTGATTTCTTGTTATTTATTATTTTATATATAATAGATTATTTTTCATAAAAATTCAATACAATTTCAGAAAATAAAGCATTTTTTTCAAATTGATTAACATAATAATAATTAATCACTAATTCAAAAAACCGGAGATGCAAAAAAAATCCGGTGAAGATGAAATCATCTTCACCGGATAGTAAAATCGAAAGTGTCTCTGGCTTACTTCGCCGGGGCTTCCACTTTCACGTCGCAGTTTGTTTTCATCGGGCAGGCGGGCTTCTCGACGCTGGCGCCTTTGTCTTCGCATTTTTTGCCGGAATCGCAACAATCTTTGCAGAAGCTGCTGCATCCGGCGGCGAGGAACATCACCACACCCGCGAAAGCGGCGGTCAACATCAGTTTCTTCATCATTTCGATTTCTCCTTCTCTTTTTGGGGCCGGAACCTTCCGGCTCCTTGGAAATACTATACACACAATCCAGAAAATGTCAAACCGGACTTGAAAAAAACGGGATAACCGGTAAATTATAGGGATGTTCATATGCAACAGTTATTAATTCATTCAGGAAAGCATACCGGAAGATCATGAAAGCATCGGAAATCCGTCGCAGATACATCGAATTTTTCAAGAGCCGGGGCCATGCGGAAATCAAAAGCGCGCCGCTGATTCCCGAAAACGACCCGACCTGTCTCTTTACGACGGCCGGAATGCACCCCCTGGTTCCCTATCTGCTCGGGACCAAACATCCGGCGGGCAAGCGACTGACCGATTATCAGAAGTGCATCCGGACCGGCGACATCGATGAAGTCGGCGACCCCGTCCATCTCACCTTCTTCGAGATGCTCGGCAACTGGTCGCTCGGCGATTATTTCAAAAAAGAGATGATCGGGTTCAGCTTTGAATTCCTGACCGGGAAGGAAAATCTCAATATTCCGACGGACCGCCTCGCGGTGACCGTCTTCGCGGGCGACTCCGACTGCCCGTTCGACGAGGAAGCTTACAACCAGTGGCGCTCGCTCGGCATTCCCGCCGCGCGCATCGCCAAATTGGGCAAAAAGGACAACTGGTGGGGTCCGGCCGGAACGACCGGTCCGTGCGGCCCCGACACCGAAATGTTCTACTGGACCGGCCCCCTCCCCGCGCCGGAAGCCTTCGACCCCGCCGACAAACGCTGGGTCGAAATCTGGAACGACGTCTTCATGCAGTACAACAAGAACGCGGACGGAACGTTTGAGCCGCTTTCGCAGAAGAACGTCGACACCGGCATGGGTCTTGAGCGCGTCACCGCCATCCTCCAGGGAAAGGCGAGCTGCTATGAGACCGAACTCTTTGCGCCGCTCTTCGCCAAACTCGACGAAATCCGCGGAATCAGCGAACCGGCGGCAATCCGCTCCGGCTCGGAACGGATCATCGCTGACCACCTGCGCGCCGCGACGTTCATCCTCGCCGACGGCATCACGCCGGGCAAGGTGGACCAGCCGTATGTGCTGCGCCGCCTGATCCGCCGCGCCATCCGCGAAGGACGCAAGCTCGGAATCACCGAGGCCTTCACCTCGAAGCTCGCCGAAACGGTCATCGCCGAGTTCGGCGACGTTTACCCCGAGCTCAGGGACAAGGCGGAAATCATCCGCGAGGAGCTCGACCGCGAAGAGCAGCAGTTCGCCATCACGCTCGAAAAGGGCACCCACGAGTTCCAGAAGCTGATCGACCGCGTCCCGGCCCACATCGAGAAGAAGGTGATCTCCGGCAAAAACGCGTTCAATCTCTATGAAACCTACGGCTTCCCGATCGAACTGACCGTCGAAATGGCCCACGAGAACGGCTTCGAGGTCGATCGCGCCGGATACGACGCGGCGTTCGCCAAGCACCAGGAGTTGAGCCGCGCCGGAGCCGAGCAGAAATTCAAGGGCGGTCTCGCCGACAGTTCCGAAGCGACGGCGGCGCTGCACAGCGCCACCCACCTGCTCCAGGCGGCGCTGCGCAAGGTGCTCGGCAACCATGTCGAGCAGCGCGGGTCGAACATCACCGCAGAGCGGCTCCGCTTCGACTTCTCGCACGAGGACAAAATGACCCCCGAGCAGATCAAGGAGGTCGAGGAGCTGGTCAACGAGGCGATCCGCCGCGACCTGCCGATCATCTGCGAAGAGATGGATGTCGAAGCGGCGAAGCTGACCGGCGCAATGGGCCTCTTCGAAGACAAATACGCCGCCAACGTCAAGGTTTTCACCATGGGCGACGTGAGCAAGGAGATCTGCGGCGGGCCGCACGCGAACCGTACCGGCGAACTCGGCCGCTTCAAGATCAAAAAGGAAGAAAGTTCCAGCCGCGGCGTGCGCCGGATCAAAGCGGTGCTCGAACGATAGACCAACAGCAACCGGAAGGACCACGGAAAAATGAAAGAATCCGATCTTCTGATTTCGCACCGGGACGGCGTGTATTTCGTCAAGGTCTCCGGCCGGGCGAATTTCGAATACGCGGTTCCGTTGCGCGAACTGGCCATGGCGCTCGATCAATTCAAGTGCGTCCGGCTGGATATGACGGAATGCCTCGCAATGGACAGCACCTTCATGGGGGTGCTCTCGATGATCGGGCTCAAAGCGAAAAAAGCCGAAGCGAAAGTCGAATTGGCGAACGCCTCCGATTTCCTGAAGAAACTGCTCCGCGACCTCGGCGTGGCGAAGCTGTTCGACTTCGTGGTCGGCGAAACCGACGAAGCGTGCTATGACAGCGCGGCAAGGAAATCCGACCTCCTCACCACGGCGGAAACCGTGACCGAGGCGCACGAGACGCTGGTGGAAGCCAACGAATCCAACGCGGAAAAGTTCGATCAGGTCATTTCGTTCGCGAAGCAGGACGTCGAACGCCTGCGAAAGGAAAAGGAGGACGCGGAAGGGAAGTGACGTCGGAGGAATACCATCCTCTTATGAATCGACATACAACCGTTTACTCTTTTCAACAAAAACCATGCAGACGGGGGTTACTCTCCGGACTTGCACAGTTCGGGCGGCGGATTGAATTCCGGCCGTCCGTTTTCCGTTTCAGGAGCAAAAGATGTTCAGACCAGTTCTTTTTTCCGACCTTAAGCATTACAATCTCCAGACCTTTCGCGCGGACCTGTTCGCGGGGTTGACCGTCGGCGTGGTGGCGCTTCCGCTGGCCATGGCGTTCGCCATCGCCTGCGGGCTGCCGCCGGAACGCGGACTCTACACGGCGATCGCGGCGGGCTTCCTGATCTCCCTGTTCGGCGGAAGCCGCGTCCAGATCGGCGGCCCGACCGGTGCATTCATCATCATCATCTCGGCGATCACCACCCAATACGGGCTGACCGGCCTCGCCATCAGCACTCTCATGGCCGGCGTGTTCCTGATTCTGCTCGGGCTGTTCCGGATGGGCGGGCTGATCAAGTTCGTACCCTTCCCGGTGGTGACCGGCTTCACTTCGGGCATCGCGGTGGTGATCTTCTCCACCCAGCTCAAGGACATTCTCGGGCTCAAGATCGACCTGCCGTCGGAATTCGTGGAGAAAATCGAAGTCTGCGCCCGGCATTTGTCCGAAACCAATCTGCAGGCGCTGGCTCTCTGCGCCGGAACCACGGCGCTCATCATCCTCTGCCGGAAATTCTTCCCGCGCCTGCCCGCCATGCTGATCGGCATGATCGCGGCGACCGCGGCCGCCGTGTTCTTCCACCTCGATGTGGAGACGATCGGGATGCGGTTCGGAGACCTTCCCGGCGGACTCCCGGCCCCTGCCCTTCCGGCGTTCCAGTGGGCCGAGCTGCCGCAGCTGTTCGTCCCGGCGATGACCATCGCGCTGCTGGCGGCGATCGAGTCGCTGCTCAGCGCGACCGTGGCCGACGGCATGACCGGCGACCGCCACCGCCCCGACACCGAACTCATCGCCCAGGGCATCGGCAACATCGGCGCGGTGCTCTGCGGCGGCATCCCGGCCACCGGGGCGATCGCCCGGACCGCGACCAACGTCCGCAGCGGCGCGAAAACGCCGGTCGCCGGAATGATCCACGCCGTCACGCTGACCACCATTCTGCTGCTGTTCGGATCGCAGGCGAAGCTGATTCCGCTCGCGGCGCTGGCCGGAATCATGATCGTCGTCTGCATCAACATGAGCGAAACCCACGTGTTCCTGCGAATGTTCCGGGGACCGAAGAGCGATTGGACGGTGATGGTAATCACCTTCCTGGTCACCGTGCTGATCGACCTGGTGGCGGCGGTTGAAGTCGGCGTGCTGCTTGCGGCGTTCCTCTTCATCCGGCGCATGGCGCTGGCGGCCGACATCCGGCTGATCACCGGCGAACTCGGCTACGACGGCAGCGGCGAATCCCCGGACCCGGATGCCATCCGCGAGAAGCACATTCCGGCCGGCGTCGTCGTCTTCGAAGTGCAGGGGCCGTTCTTCTTCGGCGCGGTCAACCAGTTCCAGGAGATCACGCTCAACGTGCTGCGCAGCGGCAGGCCGAAACTGATCGTGCTCCGGCTGCGCCATGTGCCGATCATCGACGCGACCGGACTCAACGTGATGTCGGACTTCGCGCGGCGCTGCCGGCACGAGAAGATTCCGCTGGTGCTCTCCGGCGTCCGGCCGCAGCCGTTCCGCCAATTCAACAAATACGGAATCAGCGAAGAGGTCGGTTCGGAGAACGTCTGCGAGAACATCGACCGGGCGCTGGTCCGGGTCGATGAAATCCTCGCAACGCAGGAAACCGCCTGAGTTCCGCGGGGCGCTCAGCGCCGCTGGCCGTCGGCGAAGTAGCGGACGAGTTCCGGATCGAGCGGCGGGATGTCGTAAGGCATGCTGCCGTTCCGCATCGACTTGTGGCCGAGCACTCCGGCGGCGACCGCGTCGCGGGCGGCGGTAGGCGAGGCGTTGGTCGCCGCGCCGTGGCGGACAAAGGCGAGGAAGTTGTCGATGATCAGCGGGTCGGAGCCGCCGTGCGAACCGGATGCCGGTTTCAGGTGGTAGACGATGTCCGGAGTAGCGCGCGGTCCGCGGCGGGTCCAGACGTGGACTTCGCACTTGTCGCTGTCGCCGATGTTTTCGACCCGGCCGCGGGTGCCGATGAAGGTGTAGTTGCGCTCGGCATCCGGGGTGTAGTGACACTGCATATAAGAGGCCTGTGCGCCGTTCTCGAGCTGGAGCAGGACCATGTTGTGATCCTCGACATCGATCTCCGGGGAGAATCCGCTCTGTTCCAGCGGCGGATAGTGCTCTTCGGACCAGCCGGCGCAGCCCGGATCGTCATCCGGACGGCGGGCGCAGCGGTTGTAGACCGAAAGCATCCCCATGCCGGTGACGCGGCGGGTGCGCGACCCCATCAGCCAATGCATGACGTCGATGTCGTGCGCCCCCTTCTGGAGCAGGAGCCCGGTGGTGTTCTTCTGCTCGGAGTGCCAGTCGCGGAAGTAGGCGTCGCCGCCGTAGTTGATGAAGTGGCGGCACCAGCCGCACTGGACTTCGCCGATCAGCCCGGAGTCGATCACCTCCTTCATCTTGAGAATCACCGGAAAATAACGCATATTGTGCCCGACGAAGAGCTTCGAACCGGTCCGCATCGCGGTTTCGAGGATGCGGTCGCACCCTTCGATGGTGATCGCCAGCGGTTTCTCAAGATAGACGGCCTTGCCCGCTTCGAGCGCGGCGACGGCCATCTCCTCGTGAAGGAAATCCGGAGTCATGACGAAAACCACGCCGATGTCGGGACGCTTCAGGATGTCCCGCCAATCCGCGGTGACCGCCGCGCCCGGAAACGCGGTTTGGAACTCCTCCCGCGCCTTCGGCGACGGGTCCGCCCCCATGGCAATGTTCCAGCCGTTTTCCGGCTGGTGGGCGTGCCGCGCATGATTGCCGCGACCGCCGATTCCGATGATTCCGATCTGCACCGTTTTCATGATTCCATATCCCCCGCAATTTGATTCCAATGGATTTGCATCTGTCGGTATTATATGGTAAGTTAAACAAAAATACAATAAAGCCAGCTGTTTTTTTGATGAAAACAGTTATGGGAAATACAACAGGGATGTGGAATCTTGAAAAACGAGCCGACCGCTTCACAAGTCGATCCCCCCTTTCCGTTCCGGCTGCTGCACGCCGAATGGGGAATCGCCGACTCGGCCCCCTGCCTCTTCGGGCATGAGGATTACGAGTTCATCACGGTCGAATACGTGGTCGACGGCCGGGGCGTACTGGAGAGCGACGGGTTTCGCTTCGAATGCGGCCCGGACAGCGTCTATTTCCTGCACCGCCACAGCCGCCACCGCTACTGGACCGTGCCCGAAGCACCCTGGCGGAAACTGTTCTTCATCGTGGACGGCCCGCTGGCCGACACTCTGCTGGAAAGCTACAACCTGACCCGGGAATATGTGCTGGAAGGAGTTCCGCAGCTGCGGCGCAACTTCGAGGCGATGATGGAGATCGGCTACGGCGGCGGGCCGCGCTCGGACTGGCGGGCGGCGATGATTTTCCATCAATTCGCCGAAGCGTGCGCCGAAACGCTGCTGGAACGCTCGCTCTCGGCCCGACCCGAAGTGGCCGAGCTAAAGACGGTTCTCGACCGCAGCGTGGACGGAAAATTCCGGCTGGAAGCGTTCTGCCGCGACATCGGGTTCTCCGAGACACACATGATCCGCCGCTTTCGGGAGGAGTTCGGCTGCACCCCGTACGAATACCTGATGCGGCTGCGCATCGAAACCGCGCAGCGGCTGCTCTGCGGTTCCCGCAAATCGATCAAGGAGATCGCCGCGATGCTCGGCTTCTCGGACCAGTATTACTTCTCGGGCTGTTTCAAGGCGCGGACCGGAAGCAGCCCGAGCGGGTACCGCAACCGGAACTGAAGCGCCTGGTAGATCCGGCGGAACGAACGCCGCGGCGCGACGGCTTCCCCCAACCGGGGGACGACCGTGAAATAGGAAGCGGCGAGCAGCAGCGTCGCCCCCACCCAGGCCAGCGGCGTCGCCCAGAAGACGCCGAGATATCCGAAAAACTGCGCCAGCGAGAGCGAGGCGACGATCCGTATCACCAGTTCCGCCACGCCTGCCATCATCGGCACGAACGAGCGGCCGATTCCCTGCAAAACATTGCGGTAGATGAACAACTGCCCGAGAATGACAAAAAGCGACGTGCTCATGTAGATGTAACTGCGCGCCTGCGCGGTCGCCGCCGGCTCGGCCGCGGTATCGATGAAAATCCCCACCAGCTGCCGGCTGAACACCGCCAGCAGGATTCCGCTGGCGATACACCAGGCGATCGAAATCAGCGTGCTCTGGGTGACGCCGGAGCGGACGCGGTCCAGCTTCCCCGCACCGAAGTTCTGGGCGGAAAAGGTGGCCACCGCGATGCCGAGCGTAAACATCGGCTGCACCGCGAGCTGCTCGATCCGCGTTCCGGCGGTGAACGCCGCCACGGTCACCGTGCCGAACCCGTTGATCTGCTGCTGCATCACCACCACGCCGATCGCGGTGATCGAAAACTGGCAGGCCATCGGCAGCGCGATGCGCAGGTGCTCCCAGGCGAAGGCGGAATCGAATTTCCAGTCTCCCCGCCGCGGCCGCAGCATCGGAAAATGCTTCAGGATATACCCGGCGCAGAGCAGGGCCGAAAGCGTCTGCGACATCACCGTGGCCACGGCGGCCCCGGCGATCCCCCAGCCGAAAGAGACGATGAAGAGATAATCGAGCCCGATGTTGAGCACCGTCGCCGCCATCAGGAACCAGAGCGGCGTCCAGCTGTCGCCGAGCGCCCGGATCAGGCAGGATAAGAGATTGTAGAAGACCGTTGCACCCATTCCCCAGCAGAGCGCCAGCAGGTAAACCACCGCTTTGCGGTGAATGTCCTCCGGAGTCTGCATCCGGACCAGCAGCCATTCGACGAAAGGCAGCGAAACCAGCATGCCGACGCCGGTCGCGACAGCGCAGAGCAGCACCGAAACCGCCGCCGAGCGCCGGACGCCCCGGAAATCCCCCGCCCCGAACCGCTGCGCGGTGATCACCGTGAATCCGTTGGTCAGCCCGAAGTAGAAGCCGAAGATGAGGAAGCAGAGCGCGCCGGTCGCGCCGACCGCCGCCATGGCGGACATCCCCAGCGTCCGGCTGACGATCGCCATGTCGGCCATGAAATAGACCTGCTGGAGAACGTTGCCGATCAGAAGCGGAATGGAAAAACGGACGATGCGCCCCGTCGGGCTGCCGGTCGTCATATTGCATATCATGGGAACACCTGTCGAAAAAGGAGAGCAAATGGTTGCGGTATGGGAAATGGCCTCGCTGCCGATCATTCGCCTGATGAATTCGGATAATATATCCCGAAATGGCGTGAAATTCAAGATTCATTCCGGCAAAAGGTTGAAAAAGCGGCGAAGCCACGGTATATTGATGTAATTACTGTAAAGCCCACACGGTTATTTTTTGCGGAAAACGTTTACATGATCATAAAAACCATCGCCTACCCCCGCGCGGCGCTGATCGGAAATCCCTCCGACGGCTATCATGGCAAGACCATCGCTTTCGTGTTCCGCAACTATCAGGCCGAGGTCGAACTCTACGAAACTCCCGAACTGGAACTGCTCCCGTCGAAACGCGACAACAACGTGTTCGCCTGCATCGAAGCCCTCTCGGCCGATGTCGAGCAGTACGGCTACTACGGCGGCATCCGGCTGCTCAAGGCGGCGGTGAAGAAATTCAACGACTTCTGCCACAAAGAAGGGATTCGGCTGGAGTCGAAGAACTTCACGATTCGCTATTCGAGCACGATTCCGAACCGGCTCGGGCTGGCCGGTTCGTCGGCGATCATCACCGCGGCGATGCGGGCGATGATGGAGTTCTACCAGGTGAAGCTCACTCCGGCGATCCTTGCCAACGTGGTGCTCTCCACCGAGCGGGACGAGCTCGGCATTCCGGCCGGACTCCAGGACCGCGTCGCCCAGGCCTACAATATGCCGGTCTACATGGACTTCGACCGCGACTACATGAAGGAGAACGGAATCGGGCGTTACGAGCCGATCGAAATCCCCTCCGAACTCAATCTCTATGTCGCCTATCGGACCGACCTGGCGGAAGGGTCCGAAGTGCTTCACAGCCGCCTGCGCGAAGACTACGAAACGGGGGTTCCGGAAGTCGTGGCGGCGATGCAGGAGTGGGCCAACCTGACCTGCGAGGTCAGGAGCGCCATCGAACGGCGCGACCTCGCCGGAATTCCGAAGCTGCTCAACCGCAACTTCGACCTGCGCTGCGAAGTCTGCCCCAACGCGGTCAGCGAAAAGAACCGGCGGATGGTCGAGCTGGCACGCTCGGCGGGCGCATCGGCCAAGTTCACCGGCTCCGGCGGCGCAATCATCGGAACCTACGAAAACGAACGGATGTACGGCGAACTGATCCGGGTTCTCAAACAGGACGGAATCAACGTCATCAAGCCGGAAATCGTCGGAACGGGGTGCGCACGATGAAGAAAATCCGCAAGGCGGTCATCCCGGCGGCGGGATTCGGAACCCGTTTCCTGCCGTTCACCAAATCGGTCCCGAAAGAACTGGTTCCGCTGGTGGACAAGCCGGTGATCCAATACGTCGTAGAAGAAGCGGCCGCCGCCGGAATCGACCAGATCCTCATCGTCACCAGCAACGGCAAAGGGGCGATTCAGGATCATTTCAACCGGACCTTCGAGCTCGAGCAGCGGCTGGAAGCGACGGGGAAACACGAGCTGCTCGAAGAGGTGCGTTCCATCAGCCGCATCGCCGACATCCACTACGTCTATCAGCAGGAGCTGAACGGGCTGGGCGACGCGGTGCGCTGTGCGAAAGCGTTCGTCGGCGACGAGCCGTTCGCGGTGCTGCTCGGCGACACCGTGCTCGATTCGGCCACCGAAACGCCGGTCATCGGCCAGCTCGTCGAGGCATGGGAGCGGTTCGACGCCCCGGTCACCGCGCTGGAAACCGTTCCCATGGAGCGGGTCAGCCGTTACGGCGTGGTCGACGGAGAGTTCATCGAGGACGGCCTCTGCAAAGTCAACGGGTGGGTGGAAAAACCCGCCCCCGAGGAAGCGCCGAGCAATCTGGTCATCGCCTCCCGCTACGTCTTCACGCCGGACATCTTCGAGGCGCTGGCAAGGACGCCGCGCGGCAAGGGGAACGAGATCCAGCTCACCGACGCGATGCGCCTGCTCCTCGACCGCCGCCCGATGTACGGGCGGGTCATTGCCGGGAAACGTTACGATCTCGGCAGCAAACTGGGGTTCCTGACCGGAACCGTCGAATTCGGCCTGCGGCGTCCCGAATTCCGTGAAGCGTTCGCCGCCTACCTGAAGGAAACCGCGAACCGTCTGTAAGCAATGGTGCCGCGGAGTGCGGCGCCGACAGGAAAAGAAGTGAAAGCATGCTGAAAAAACTGAAGAAAGTATTGAAATCGTTGCTCGGAACCGACGAGCGCCATAAAGTGATTGTGAAAATTGAACCGGCGGAAAAGCCGGAAGATAAGAAGAAGAGCCGTCCTTCGAAGGAAGAGCCGCACCGCCGGAAGGAAAGCGACAAAAACCGGGACGTGCCCCGAAGCAAAGAAGAGCGTTCCGCCTCTTCGGAGCGTCCCCGGCGCGAACGCTCCGAACGGCCGCAGCGCGAACGCTCTGAACGCTCTGAACGCTCTGAACGCTCCGAACGGCCGCAACGCGAGCGCTCCGAGCATCCCCAGCGCGAGCGCTTCTCCGAACGCAGAAAGAGCGACCGTCCGATTCAGGTGGAGACGCCCGATCAGCCGAAAACCCCGAAGCCGGAGCATCCGGCGGCGCTGAACGACGTTCCTCCGATGGAGGGGAAGGTGCGCTTCCTCGACCTGCCGCTGCACGAGGAGGTTCAGTACGGCGTCCAGAACGCCGGATTCGAATACTGCACGCCGATCCAGGCGCTGGCGCTCCCGGCGCTGCTGGAAAACCGCGACCTCGCCGGAAAAGCGCAGACCGGAACCGGCAAGACCGCCGCGTTCCTTCTCGCCACCTTCACCCGTTTCCTCAACAATCCGCTCGAAGGCGAACGCAAGCCCGGACAGCCGCGCTGCCTGGTGCTGGCCCCGACCCGCGAGCTGGCGATGCAGATTCACAAGGACGCCGAAGCGCTCGGCGTCTTCACCGGCCTCAACAGCGTCGTCGTCTTCGGCGGCATGGACCACGAGAAGCAGCGCCGGTCGCTGACCCGCCCGGTCGATCTGGTGATCGGCACGCCGGGGCGGATCATCGACTATTCGCGCGGCGGCGACCTCGACCTCTCCGAAGTGGAAGTGCTGGTCATCGACGAGGCGGACCGGATGCTCGACATGGGGTTCATCCCCGATGTGAAGCGGATCGTCGCCCAGCTGCCCAAAAAGGGACACCGCCAGACGCTGTTCTTTTCGGCGACGCTGGAAGACCACATCCTCCGCCTCACCTCCGACTGGCTGGCCGACCCGGTTGTGCTCGAGAGCGAACCCGAAAACATGGTCAGCGAAAACATCGAGCAGACCTTCTTCTCGGTGCTGCGCGACGAGAAACTCGCACTGCTGCTTTATCTGCTCCGCAACGAACCGTATGAGCGGATCATCATCTTCGGCAACCGCAAGGACGTGAACCTGCGATTGCAGTACGATCTCGCGCGGTTCGGCTACGACGTGCCGGTGCTCTCCGGCGACATCCCGCAGGACAAGCGGATCAAGGTGCTGGAGAAATTCCGGGCCGGAACCGAGAAGATCGTCATCGCCACCGACGTGGCCGCCCGCGGCATCCACGTGGACAATGTTTCGCTGGTGATCAATTACGACCTGCCGGAGCGGGCCGAGGACTACGTCCACCGCATCGGCCGTACCGGCCGCGCCGGACACACCGGCAAGTCGGTGAGCTTCCTCTGCGAATACGGCGCATACTTCCTGCCCGATATCGAGAAGTTGCTCGGCATGCAGTTTCCGAGCACGCAGCCGTCCGATGAGATGCTCCTGATGCCCGAGCCGATTCCGGGCGCGGGTCCGGCCCGTCCGGCCCGCAGGCCGTCGTCCGGCGGCGGCAGAAGCGGCGGACGCAGCGGCGGAAGAAGCGGCGGGAATCGCCCCCGCCGACGCTAAACAGGATCGTTCCCCCGAAATCATCCGCGCCGAAACAAAAACGGCGCGGATGATTTTTTCTGCGGTTTGAAACCGAACCGCGACAAAAGAAGCTCGAAATTCCTCAATATCCTTCCGGCAGCCGCCAGCGCGAGGCAAGGACGGCGCACTGTTCGCCCGAGGCGGGCTGCTGGTAGTAGACCGTGAAAAGCGAACCGTCCGACAATTCGACCGTGGAGGGATACCCGAGATCGGACGTGGGGCCGTCGTCGCGCACAATCCAGTCGACGTCCCAGCTCCGGCCTTCGTCGCGACTGAGCATCACCCGCTGCCCGAACCCGTCCCGGCGGCAGCCGTAAGCGCAAACGAGCGTCCCGGAACTGTGCCGCAACAAGTGCGGCGGACTCCCGGCGGCGATCCGCGCCGGGACGCTCCAGCTCGCGCCGCCGTCGGACGATTCGCACTGCCAGATCGAGAAGTAGGGCTCGCCCTCCAGCCGCAGCTGGCAGAGAATCCGGCCGTCGGGCAGCCCCAGCGCGTGCGGTTCGCAAAAGCGGGTGCCGGGCAGCGGATTCGGGATCGCCGCCAGCTCACGCCAGCGTTCCCCGCCGTCCGAACTTGCCAGGACGGCCACCTCGCCGCCAAGATCCGCCATATCGAAACGAATGGAGCCGTCCGGCGCAGCGACGCCGAAACGGTTGCCGACATAAAGCAGCGTTCCGTCACTCAGCAGCGCCGGGCCGTGCGGCGAGGTGACGGTCACCGGAAACCGTCTTCCCAAACGGCCGTCGGAAGAGCGCCGCTGCAGGAAACTGCCGATGCCGCGCTTGACCTCGCCGTCGCACCAGCCGTCGAGGACGGGGCGGAAATCGACGCGATCCGGCATCGCCGCGCCTTGCGGATAGTAGACACGGGTGTCCGAGGAGAAATGCGTCAGGAGCAGACTGCCGTCGGGCAGCGCGCACAGCCCGGCGTCGCGGTCGTCCACCGGGGAATCGTTGGCGATGATCGGGTCACTCCAGCTCTTTCCCTCGTCGCCGCTGATCCACAGCACGGTCTTCCCGAACGGGCAGATGTGGCTGCTGCGGAATCCGGACGCGGCGACCGCCAGCGTGCCGTCCGGCAGTTTGGCCACGGTCGGCCAGCCGAAGTAGCCGAACGGGCGGCCGCATCGAAAGACGGTTTCATGGACGGCATCGATTCGCTTGCTGCACATAAGTTTTTCTCCTTTTTATGGTGCATTGCTGGAACGCGAACAACGTCATGGCGACGGCCGGAAGCGCCGCCGCCACAAAGTACAACCGGAACCGGTCGGCCCCCTCCCCCGGCAGCGCGGCAAACAGCGGCCCGGCCAGCAGGCACCCGGCGAAACAGCCGAGCGACTGGCCGAGCGCCAGAGCCGCCACATAATGATTGGCATTGCCGGGAGACGCGTGGGAAGCCGACGCGCAGCTCTCCAGATTCCGCATCGAAGACGAAAGAAACCCGCTGTTGCCGTTGTAGACGAAAAATAGGTAGACCAGAAAAAGCGGAACGCACGCGGGGAACAACGTCCAGCCGCCGCAGACAAGCAGCGTCGCCGCCGATCCCGCCGCCAGGACGGGCAGGGAACCGAACCGGTCGGCCAGCCGCCCCGCGGACCGGGCGCCGGCCGCGACCGCGACGGAGAGTCCGCATTCGAGCAACACAATCAGTTCCGCCGGAAATCGGCGAATTTTGAGCAGATAGACCACCAGATACGTCGACACCAGACCGATCCAGAGCATATGCAGCAGCACGAAGCCGAAGAGCGGCCGGAATTCCGGGTCCCGGAACGGAAGCGTCCACTCCCGGAGAGAGAACGGCTCCGGGCGCGGCGTCTCATGAACCTTCACACCGAGAATCGCCGCAGCAGCCGGAATTTCGGCAAGCAGCGTAAGTGCCTGAAGCAGGAAAAGCAACGGAAAGAATGCGCTCTCCCCGGCCCGCCCCAGCAGCCACACCGTCGGAATCGCCACCAGCGCTGCCACCGGACCGGGCAGCGCGGTCAGCAGCGAACCGCCGCAGTTGAACTTCTCGCGGGGCAACGCCTGCCGGTAGAGTGCGAGAAGGCTGTTGTTCGCAAACATGGCGAAGGTGTAGCCGCCGGAGAAAACGATCAGCGCAACAATCATCAGCACGTCGCGGTCGCGCGTCAGCATCGCCGCCGCGGGGAGCGCCAGCGGCAGAACCGCCCGGGCAAGATAACTGAAAAGACAGACCCGGCGATCGCAGTTCCACCGCCGCAACAGTCCCGCTGCCGCCCAGTAGGAAAGCGCCGGCATCAGAAACATGCTGCTTTTGATGAGGCCGAAGAGCGAAAGGTCGAACTCCATGCGCAGCAATATCATATCAGTCACCACCCAGTTGGCGCCGATCGCAATGGCCGCCGCGTTGAAGACCTGATAGACGACCAGCCGCCGATAGTTGTCCGCATTTCTCCTGATCTTCATTTGCGCACCGCCACCGGCGGCACGCCGTAATGCCGCTTGAAGGAGTTGCAGAAATAGAACGGACAGCTCCAGCCGGTCAGCCGGGCGGCGTCGGAGACGAGATAATGACCCGACTCGAGCAATTCCCGCGCCTTTTCGAGCCGGATCTCAATCAACTTCCGCCGGACTCCGGCATTACCGTTGCGATGAAACAGCCGGTTCAGATATTGCGGAGAGACTCCCGAAATGGCGGCGAGGTCATCGACGCTGAACTCCCGCTTGTAATAGTTGCGCCTGAGACAATCGACCGCCAGCGTATAAAGGTCTTCCGGTTCTTTCGGCGAACACTCAAGCGCCGCGACCAGCGTCTCCACCGCGACCAGAGCGGAGCGCAGCAGCTGTTCCCGCAACGGCGCGGCGTCCTCCGGAACCCGGACGAGGAGCGCAAACAGTTCGGGCAGCAGATTGACTCCGCGTTCCACCGGGCGGTTCAGAAAATGGAAACGCCCCCCGAAACCGAGGGTGACGAATTCCGTCCCGACCTCCAGGCTCCACGGACAGATCCCGGTCGTCTCATGCGGCGTGCCCGGGGGAACCAGTTGAAGCTCGCCGCAAGCCAGTTCCTTCAACTCCCATCCGGGGTGGACATGAGGATTGTATTCCCCGCGAAGCGCGGTCCGCCCGGAATTCGTAACCACCGCAAATGCCGGGAGCTCCCGGGTCAGGGCTTCGATATGCGGCCGGAACAGTTCGATATCCATGCAACTTCCTCCTTGTCTGCATGGAATCAATTATACACCGCTGAGCAGAAAAGCGCAACCGCAGTCCGCTGTATTAATCCAAACCGCCTGTAAAAATCGAAACAAAAAAACCGTTCCTTCAGGTTCGACACAAAAAAAGCCCCGGGAGCGGAAAACGGCTCCCGGGGCTCGCTTTGGGTCTTCGCCTATTTGATGAAGCGAATGCTGACAGGATAGCGGTACACGGTGCCCTCATTGGCCTTGATCGCCGCGATGATAATGGTGACCAGCGCGTAAATCAAGACAATCGGCAGAAGCAGAAAACCGATGAAAACGAAAGATAAAATAATGCAAATGAATGCGGCAATCACCATCGAAATCTGAAAATTGACCGTCTCCTTGCCGATTTCATCCAGGAAATGGGAACTGTCTTTCTTGACCAGCCAGAGCACCAGCGGTCCGATGAGGCTGCCGAACGGAACCGCAAAGCCGAGGAACTGAAGAAGGACACAGACCAGACCGAGAGTCTTTTCCTCTTTGGAGGGAACGACCTCCGACTCCACCACAACATTTTCTTCCGACATAATCGCTACTCCCGTTTTATTTTGGCTTGCCTACTCCACCGGCAGAAAATGCCGGGGCTACAAATTTTTCACCGCATTGAGCATCCGGTCGATGTCTTCCGTATGGAGGTCGCCCATCGACGCGATTTCGAACAACTGCCGCTCCTGAAGGTAGGCGGGGCGGAAATACACATCGATTCCGGCGGACTCCCACGCTTCGAGCATCCGGCTCCAGCGCGGCTCGGGCGGGCGGCGGAAGGCGGTGACCATCGGGCTGGAACTGCCCGGCAGCGGCTCGATCCCCATCCGGCGCAACCCGTTTACAGTGTGATCCTTGAGTCCGCGGACCCGTTCCAGGTACCCGGAACAGTCGCCGAGCGAACGCAAACTCGCTTCGAGCGCCAGAAGATGCATCGAGGAAAGGGTGTTGCGCACCATGCCGGAACTGTTCTCCGCCGCGATGATCTTGGCGAGATCGAGAGATTCCGGCCGGGTTTCGCTGGGAGCCGGCTCCACGCCGTCGGCCAGGAGAACGATCGAAATCCCGGGCAATCCGGCGAGCGCCTTGCCGCTCGATGCGCTCACCACGCCGATGCAATCGTGTTCGAAGAGCTCCGGTGCCAGCCCGACCGCGCTCACCCCGTCGAGGGCGATGCGGATGCCGCGCGGACCGGCGACCCGGTTCAGCAACGCGATGTCGTTGGACCTGCCGCAACTGGTCTCCGTCGCCACGCCGAAAATCCAATCGATATCCGGGTGGGCGTCGAGGCACGAAGCGATCTTCTCCTCGTCATAGGCTTCCCCCCAATCGAACTTCAGCAAAACCGTATCGGGGCGGCAGATCCGGCACTGCTTCGACAGCCGGTCGCCGAATTCCCCGTTTGAAATCGACAGCACCCGCTTTGCTCCGGGCGCGGTGTTCCAGACCATCAGCTCGTTGGCCCAGGTGCCGGTTCCCGCCGCGATGACCGGGTGGAACCGGTTCCGGCTGATCCGACGCAGATGCCCGGAGGTCTTGCGGAATAGATCGCTGAACCGTTCGCTGCGGTGGGAAAACAGCGGCTCATGAATCGCCTCCCGGGTGGCCGGGAACAGATGCGGAACCGTCGGAACCAGTTCGATCCTGCTCATTTTGTGCACCTCGCAACCGCCAGGGAACAGCGTCGCAGAATCGGCGGAAGATCCGCAACCATCGGGTAGAAAAGCGCGTCCCCGTCCTGGATCGGCTCGCCGACCGAACGGAAACCGATATGCTCGTAAAAATCCTTCTGCTCGGAAATTCCGGAGATGATGAGCAGGTTGAACCCCATCTCGTCCAGTTTCTTGAATATCGTCGCGCCGAGTCGCGGCGCAAGCGAGGTTTTGCGGTATTCGGGACGGAGCGCGAAGAGCCGGAGTTCGGCGGTCTTGCCGGGAGTGACCGCGCGGCTCATGACCTCGCCGAAGCGGTCGACCGCGGAAAACGGCTCTTTCCAGTGGGCGCAGATCATACCGACCGCTTCGCCTTTGTCCCATCCGGCGAAGTAGAGATTCTTGGCGTGAAACTTGTCCACAAGCAGACCGTCGTCGTGTATTTCGTGCTGCCGGAGTTCTTCGGAAAAAACCGCGTGGTTCAGATGCCACAACTGCCGCATTTCCGCCTCGTCATGAGGCGGACGAATCTCGACTTCCGCCATATCCGTCCCTCTGAATTGACTGTTCCCGCGTCCGCTCCGCATCCGGCCGGATATCGGCCCGGAGAGCCCCGCAAAGATTTTTTTGCCGCATGGCGGTCACCAGCCGGACAGTCGTTCCGGAAAAAAGCCGAGCAAAGATTCCCCCTTGCCACCCATTGACTTTTTCCTGATCAGCAAGCGCCTGACGACCAGAAAATCCCCCTGTCGGAAACGCCCTGCTCAGCCTGGATACACCCACAGCTTCCCCGAGTATTATAGTACATCCGCATTTTCTGGATTTCAAATAAATTGAAATGAAAAACTCGCAGAAAATTCATCGATCGATGGATTTCCCGCGAGCATGTGGTTCGGGAGGGGAAAACGCGGTTATCCCGCGTATTGCCAATGCAGCAGGTCGTCGCTCCAGGCGAGGCCGATGCAGGCGAAATTGTCGAAAACAACGCTCTCGTCTTCGGGGCCGGTTCCGTGGAAAAAGAGCAGCGCCTTGCCGACTTCGGGAACGTCACGCAGGTCGACGACCGCTCCGGCGGTCAGCCGCCCCTGCGCCCAGGGCCATTTCTCCTGCCCGAGCGTGATGAGTTCCGGCGAGCGTTCCCAGTCGGAGAGGTTGCGGCTTTTCATCAGCCCGACGCCGTTGTGGGGAGAGTGCCAGAGCCAGTATTCGTCGCCGACCACTTCGACGCAGACGTTTTCGCCGCTGTCGGTGTGCCCGGCATAGGTCCAGTGCACCAGGTCGCGCGAATGCGAGAGCGAAACTCCGTTCTGCTTGAAGAAACACCAGTATTTCCCCGGGATATCTTTGTCTTCAAGCAGATAGGGGTCGATCATGCGGCCCATTTCGGAATCGGAGACCGCGTCGCCCTTGACCCGCAGCAGTTCCGGCGCATCCCAGTTCAGCAGGTCGTCGGAGCGCCGCAGCCAGACCCGGCTGTTCGCATTGCCGTATTTTTCGCCGTTCTCGCGGCAGTAGGTCTGGCAGCAGAGGCAGTAACGGCCGCCGAAACGGATCACGTTGCCGGGGCTGGAGAAGTTCAGCGCCCGGTCCCGCTCCGAGAGCTTCCGGACCGGGGTGAACTCCTTCAAATCCCGGCTGGTCGTCATGGCCAGATAGAGGAATACGCCGCCGTCCGCTTCCGTCTCCACCAGAGTGAAGTAGAGATAAAAGCATCCTCCGTGATAATACACGGCCGGGTCGCGGTACGCGGTATGCGCGTCTCCGCGAAGCAGGATGGGCGAACGGAACGAATTCCAGTCGATCGGCATGACGGACTCCTTGTTTCTCAACTTTTTACGATCGGCATCCGCAGCAGGAAAGTGCTCCCCTTCCCCGGAATGCTGATCACTCCGGCGGTGCCGTGATGCAACTGCATGACGTGCTTGACGATGGCGAGGCCGAGCCCGGTGCCGCCGGCCTTGCGGCTGCGCGCTTTGTCCACCCGGTAGAAGCGTTCGAAAATCCGCTCGACATGCCCGGGCGGAATGCCGCAGCCGTGGTCGATGACCGCCAGCACCGCTTCGTCGCCCTCGCGGAACAGTTTGATGCGGATTTCGTTCTTCTCGCCGCTGTGTTTGATCGCGTTGTCGATCAGGTTGATGATCGCCTGCTCGACCAGCTGCGGATCGATGCGGACTTCGGAATCCTCCTGAATCTCCGTCACCAGCCGGACTCCGGCCACCTCGGCGCGCGGCTCCTCGTATTTGACCGCCGAGTGCAGCGGCAGCGAGAGTCCGCAGTTGACCGGCTCGTACCCTTCGCCGAGGGCGCGGCATTCGAGCTGGGAGAGACTCAGGATGTCCTGCACCAGGTTGTTCAGCCGCTCGGAGTGCTGGGCGATGATCTCCATGAACCGCTTGGCGCTCTCCGGCTCGTCGATCGCGCCGTCGAGCAGCGTTTCGACCGCGCCGCGGATTACGGTGAGCGGCGTCTTGATTTCGTGCGAAACGTTGGCGACGAAATCGCGCCGGAAATTCTCCAGTTTGCGCACCCGGGTCATATCGTAGAACACCAGGAGAATGCCCTGCCACTCGCTGCCGCCGTTCCAGCGCAGGCGGCAGCCGCGCACCTGAAGCTGTTTGTCGCCGTCCGGGAAGGAGAAGGTGAACTCCGCTTCGGAGGATTCGCCTTGCTCGTTCAGGTGCCGGATGAAATCGGACAGCGCCTCGTTGCGCAGAAACGCATCAAGCTGACGGGTCCGCGGATCGCCCTTGATCTGGAGCATCCGCCGCGCCGCGCGGTTGGTGTCGATGATGTTCTCCTCGGTATCCAGCACGATGACACCTTCGGAGAGGGCGGCGAAGATGGCGTCGCGCTCGCTCTTCTCCCGCGAAACCTCGTCGATCCGCGCCTTGAGTTCCTCGGCCATGCGGCTCATGCTGTTGCCCAGCTGCCGGATCGCGCCGTGCGCGGGAACCGGCAGTTTGGTGTCGAGCCACCCCGCCGCGATATGCGTCGAGGCCCGGCAGAGCTCCTGCACCGGACGGGTGACCGTTCGATAGAGAAAATAGTAGAATCCGGCCGCGACCAGCGCGGTAATCAGCACCGCCCAGAGCACATCCCGGCGCACCCGGTTGATGATTTCGTCGATTTCGTGGATCGAAAAGGCGGAACGCAGTACATAGCGGACGCCGTTGATTTCAAGCGGCATGGCGCAATAGATCATCCGCCGGTTGCGGGTGGTGCTGTAGCGGACCGAGAGGTGATAGCTGGCCCCGTCTCCGAACGCTTTCAATGCGTCGGAGATTTCGAGACGCTGCAGATGGTTGTCCATCTTCGCCGGGTCTTCGTCGGAATCGGCGAGCACTTTGCCGTCGGCGGCGATGAGCGTGAAGCGCGTCCCGGTCGCCTTCCCTTCGGCGACGAAAAGCGCCTGAAGGTCGGCGGAAGGCGTCTTCTTTTCAAGCTGCCGGGTCGCTTCGCCGGAGAACAGCCGGGCGCGGCTCTCCAGTTCCCGCCCGGAACGGTCCACAAAAAAATCGCCGAGCGAAGTTGACTGCCGCCAGGCGAAAATCGAAAAAATAAGAGCCACTGCCAGCAGGACTCCCGGCCATGAGAAAAACAGATTGTTCTTCATGCGTCCCCCCCTTCTTCCGCGCCTAGTCCTGCGCGAAACGGTAGCCGACGCCGCGCACCGTCTCGATGAGGTCGCCGTGGTCGCCGAGCTTGCGCCGCAGACTGACCATCTGGACGTCGACCGCGCGCTCGGTCACCGGGTAATCGTCGCCCTTGACCTCGTTGACGATCTGGTTGCGGGAAAACACCCAGCCCGGACGCCGCGCCAGAAGATAGAGAATCTCGAATTCCGAGAAAGTCAGCGAAAGCGCGGTTCCGTCCAGCGTCACCAGCCGGGTGCCGCGGTTCATCTCCAGCGGTCCGCGCTTCAGCGAAAGCGAAGATTCGTCAAGCTCGGCCGGATTGGCCCGGCGCAGCACCGATTTGATCCGCGCGATCAGGATCTTGGGGCTGAACGGCTTCGCCAGATAATCGTCAGCGCCCACTTCCAGCCCGGAAACCACGTCGCTCTCTTCGGATTTCGCGGTCAGCATGATGATCGGAGTCGAAGAAGTGCGGCTGTCGCGGCGCAGCCGGCGGCAGACCGAGAAGCCGTCCATTCCCGGGAGCATCAGGTCGAGAAGAATCAAATCCGGCTTGAATTCGGCCGCGACTTCCAGCGCCGCTTCTCCCGAATCGCAGAGCCTGACCCGGTCGAATCCCTCTTTGTTGAGATTGTAACGGATCAACTCCTGAATCGCCTCTTCGTCCTCGACTACCAGTATTTTTTCTTTGCCCATATTGTCCTCCTCATTTGTTACATTCGGATGAACATAATATATTTTGAAACTGTTCAGGTCCCGTACGCGAAATACTAGATTTGCGTTAAAGAGCGGACTTTCGGCAAAAAAATAGCCGATTACGCTTTTTTCAGCCGGTATTCCTGCTTCGGCTGGTCTTCGACCACATACCCGAGCCGGGCGATTTCGTCGCGCAGCCGGTCGCTGGCGGCGAAATTCTTCGCCAGCCGCGCCGCTTTGCGTTCTTCGGCGAGTTTGACCACTTCGGGCGGAAATTCGCTGCTGCGGATCACGTCGACTTCGAGCGCGCCGATTACCGTGTCGAATTTGCGGAACGCGTCAAGAATCCGTTCCGCGCCTGCATTCGAAAGCGTCTCTTCATCGGCGAGCCGGTTCCCGGCGCGCAGCAGCTCGAACATGGCGGCCAGCGCTTCCGAAATATTGAGGTCGTCGGCCATCGCTTTGGCGAACGCGTCGGACGCGGCGGAAACCGCCTCCAGTGCCTCGGTGCCGTCGCCGGTTTTGGCGATCGCCCGCATGCGGTCAAAGAATTCGTCGAACCTGGTCAGCGTTTCGCGCGCCTGTCCGAGCGAATCCAGCGTGAAGTTGAGCTTCTTGCGATAGTGTGCGCCGATCAGCACCCAGCGGATTTCGCGGCCCTTCCACCCTTTCGTGGTGAGGTCGCGCAGCGTATAGAAGTTGCCGAGCGACTTGGACATCTTCTCGCCGTCCACCATGAGGTGGGCGCAGTGGAGCCAGTAGTTGACCCACTTTTTGCCGGTGGCGGCCTCGCTCTGGGCGATTTCGTCCTCGTGGTGCGGGAACATATTGTCGATGCCGCCGGTGTGGATGTCGAACGATTCGCCGAGATATTCGGTGGACATGGCGCTGCACTCGATGTGCCAGCCGGGGCGGCCCTTTCCCCACGGCGAATCCCAGACGACATCGCCGTCGAGCTCGTCCCATGCCTTCCACAGCGCGAAGTCGGCGACGGAGTCCTTGGCGTACTCGTCGGTGCTGATGCGCACGCCGGAACGCTGGTTCTCGCGGTCGATCTTGGCCAGCTTGCCGTAATCGGCGAACTTGTCGATGGAGAAATAGACCGACTTGTCTTCGGCCTGGTAGGCGAACCCCTTCTCCATCAGGATCTCGATCAGCCGGATCATCTGCGGAACGTGGTCGGTCGCGGCCGGATAGACTTCGGCGGGCTCGATATTGAGCGTTTTCAGGTCTTCAAAAAAGGCCTTCTTGAATTTCGCGGTGAACTCCCGCAGCGGAATTCCGGCGGCGCGGGAGTCGCGGATGGTTTTGTCGTCCACATCGGTCAGGTTCATGACCTGCCTGACGCGGTAGCCGAAGAATTCGAGCGTTCGCCGCAGCAGGTCTTCAAACATATAAGCGCGGAAGTTGCCGATGTGCGCATAGTTGTAAACGGTCGGACCGCAGGTGTACATGCCGACCTCGCCGGGCCGGATCGATTCGAACGGCATGACCTGCCGTTCCATGGTATTGAAAAATTCGAGACCCATGACTCGCTCCCTGTTTCACTGGATTGCCGGAAAACACATCGTGTATAATTTACCGTGCGTACCTCCCGTTTGCAACGGAAGTACGAAAAAAAAGCGGATTTCTCCGGGCCCTTAAAGTTCGACAACGCCCTACCCGGCACCGGCACCCTGCCGGTCTGGGGTGTAAAAAAGAAAAGTACCTTACTCGCAGGCACGAGTACGGCGAAGCCGCACGGAATGCCGGAGAGCGGGGCCCCCGGAAAGATCCCCGGAGCTTTTGGCCGAAACGGCCAAAAGACCCGAGGCCCGTGGCCGAAGGGTGGGATCTTTTTGGGGAGTGGCGAAGCGCCCCGGCCGCCGGAGGCATGGGCTGTCGCTCACTAAACAGCTCAATTGCCGAACGAGTTCGGCAGTGAGCAGCAGCGGTGGAGTTGACCGCGAGGGCAACTCACCCGCTCGCGCCGGAGGCGGAGCCTCTCCTGTTCCGGGAAACGATTGAAAACAAGCGCTCCGTGGTTGCTCAAAAGCGGGCGTCCGCCCTTCCGGGCGGACCGGCGAGTTGACCTGAGCGGTCAACTCCGCCTCGGCGCTACGCGGCAAAATTTTCAATTTTGCTATGTAGCTGTTTCGCTACGCGCCGGTAGCCTCCGGCGGCCGGGGCGCTTCGCCCCCGGACCCCAGACCGGCAGGGTGCCGGTGCCGGATGAGTTTTTTTACATCACAGCGCCAGCTGCGCCAGGCCGACGATCGCACCGAGCAGGTAGCCGAGCACCTGGATCGCGCCGAGGTGTTCGGCGGCAATCGAGTTGATCATCTTGTGAAATTCTTCGACATCCTGCTTCTCCACCGCTTCCGACACCCGCTCCGCCAGCCGCAGCCGGGCAACCACCTGGTCGCGGCCGTGTTCGCGGAGAAAGGCCTGCAACCGCGGCTTGATGTTCGGCAGCAGTTCCGCCTCGACCCAGTTCCAGAGCGATTCCGACTCGATCACCTCCCCCGCCAGCGAGGGAAGCGTCTCATGCAGATAGCCGGCAAGGAATACGTTGAGCTTGCGCCGCGCCTCGGTGAGCAGCCGGTCGACCCGCGCTTCGGAATCGGGGGATTTCAGGCCGAGTTCGAACTTCTCGATCTGTTTTTGCACCTCGTCGCGGATCATCCGCCCGGTGGAATCCTCGCCGAGCTTGTCGCGCAGCCGCTCCTCGATATTCCGCCAGTCCACGAAATGAACCAGCCCTTCGGAAAGCGTGTCGGCCCCGGCCCCGAACGGCAGCCGGTGCGAGAGGAATTCATAGGAGATCGAGCGAAGTTCGGTCTTGAGAATCGCCACCAGCTCCGGCGAACGCCGCCGGAGCCCCTCGACGATGTTGCCCGCGATCAGCTCGCGGGTGTGCTCCGAGCGCAGTTTCGGAGCGACTTCGCGGTCCCAGAACATCAGCAGGTTTTCGCGGGTGACGATCCGGGCGACGGCGTCGGCGAGCGTGTGTTCGATCTGCGGGATCAGAAAGGCGACGATCTTCTGCTCGTGTTCGCGCAGCATCGCCTGGGCCGAGTCGCGGATTTTCCCGATCAATTCCGGGCTCTGCATGGCGTCGGAGGCGAACGCGCAAAGGTCGTCGGCCAGTTTCTCGGGGTCGAGCAGCCGGGTTTCGATCTGCCGCCCGAGTTCGGCGCCGATTTTGTTCTTGTTTTTGGGGACCAGCCCCTGTTTCCAGTAACCCAGCGTTAGCAAGGCCAGCGGATGTCGGGGATTCCGCCGGTACGGTTTGAACAGCATTTCAAGCGCGATATAGTTGGTGAGATAACCGACCGCGGCGGAGAGCAGGACGGTCAGCAACTGGCGACACCAGCCGGGAACCTCCACCCCGGCGCGGAGCGCGATCATCTGCGCCGGAAGCAGCACGAACAGCGTGGCGACGCTCATCGGGAAGCAGAAGAGTTCCAACGCGGCGAAAATCCGGCGTTCCCGGCCCGGCTCCCCGTCCGTCAAAATCCGCCAGCGGGTCCGCGCCTCGCCGAAATAATTGCGCAACATCAATTTGAACATGAAACACCGCTCCCTTCTCCAAGGGAAATACTATACCCCGGCGGGAGCGGGAAATCAAGGCGGCGGCCGGGGCTTACCGGAGAAATTCCCGGTAAAAGACGTTGCGGTCGGCGATCTCCGGCGCGGCCTCGTAAAACCGGTTCATAACGCCGCCTCCATCTCCGCCACCGGAATCGGCGCGAGGATGTTGCCCGCGGCGAAGCGGTGATAGAGGAGGTGCGAACTCCACGCATGGCAATCGGAGCGCAGCCACCATTCGTTGGGGAACATCTCCGGCATGGTGCGCAAGTCGGGACGGTCCGCCGTGGCGAGGTAACGCTCCTGCCGTTTGCCGAACAGGTCGTCGAGCCGGTAAATCCGGCACACTTCGAGGTAGTAAAACGAAAACGCGATGCCGCACTCGTCGAGCTCCCCGCTCCGCAGCGCCGGAATGACCGAACGCTCGCCAAGCGCCAGCAGCGCAAACACCTGCGCGTGTTCCGACACATAGCTTCGCTCCGCGTTCTCGGCGAAGCAGCCGCGTTCGGGCAGCCAGTAGGCGGCGCGAATCTTGGCGGCGAGCCGTTCGGCCCGCGCCTCCGCCTCCCGCGCTTTTTCGGCAGAGCCGAAGTTGCGTTCGAGATCGACAAGATCTTTCAACGAAAGCAGATAGATCAGATTCAGCGTACACCCCTCCCCGTTGCGGCAGCCGGGCGGGACGCCGCCTTCCCAACGGTCGATCCAGTCGATGAAATTCCAGCCGGGGACGCGGAGCAAGCCGTCAAGAACGCAAGTCGTTGCGAGATAATCCATTGCGCGTCTCGCAACCGGGAGAAGCCCGCACACCAGCGCATCGTTCCGCCGCAGCCGCGCGAAGTCGTGCAGCATCTGGATGTAAAACGCGGTAAAGGCCGGAATATGAATCTTGTACAACTCTCCGAACACCGGCTGGTAACCGATCTCCTTGGTCGGGTAGCGACAGGAGAGGAACCCTTCCGGATACTGCCCCTCGGCGAACTGCCGCAGCGCGTTTTCCGCCAGCCGGGTGTCGTCGCAGAGCTCGTAGAGGCTGAGAAGGTCGAAGCGGCTGTCGGAGATGTACTGAAGCTGTTCGTAATAAGGGCAGTCCATCAGCGTTTCGAAGCAGCACGCCTGCAAAGTATTCCACGATTTCCGCAGCAGCCGGGTCATCCGTTCATCGCCGGGGACGTCGAGGGAGCGACGCAGCGTCCACGGGTAGCCGGTGCGGAAGAAGCGGGCCGATTCGAGTTTCACGTCGCCGTAGAGGGTCATTTCGAGGGTTCGCCCGGCGTGCCACCAGTAGTCCTGCCAGCGAACACGTTCCCCGGTCAGCCGGAACCGGTCGCCGACCCCGGAGAAATAGGGATACGGTTCGCCGGGTTTGCGGCCGGAGAGGAATTCGGCGTCAAGCGCTTCGGGTTCGCACCCCGGCTCCGCCCAGCGCAGCCGAACCTCGCCAATTCCGGAGAATTCGTAGTCGCCGTAGACGCAGACGTAATCATCGAAGAGGAAGACCGTGCCGACTCTCTGATAATTGCAAATCTCGTCGTACCGCATGGGGGGGAGTCCGGTGGAAGCCAGCACGCGGGTGTCGGCAAACCATTCCGGTTTCCGCCAGCGCCCGCCCTCGCCGCTGACGGCGGACCAGTTGAAGTCCCCGTCAGTCAGCAAATGGGCGTAGCTGCCCCAGTCGGTTTTGTCTCCGGCGAACGAACAGCCCGCGCAGAGCTGATACTCCCAGTCGGAGGAGAGAACGCCGGACCCGTCTTCGACGAAAAGCCCCGGAGAGACCGACATCTGCCCGTAGGCGGTCAACTTCCGGCCGAACGCGAACAGCCGGGCGGAGAGCACATGGCGGCCCGCTTCCAGCGGCAGTTCGACCGCCGCGGTGAACCAGCGCTGCGGCGTGCCGCGCGGCGGCCCGTCGGCGATCCGCTCGCCGTCGCAGAAAAACTGCACCCGCTCGTCGGCGCTGTACGCAAAGCGCAGCAGCGCAGGCTCCGCAAGTTCAAAGCAATTTCGAAAGACCGCGAAGAAAGGCTCTTCCGCCTCCCGCTCCGCCGGACGCATCCAAAGTTTCGACATAAGTTCCATCATCTCTCTTTCATTCAACAAGGACGACCTGCGGCCGCAGGTCGGGCCGATCATTGCAGGCAAACGCCTGCACTCCCCAGACCAGGCGCGATTGCGGCATCGCCGCGCCGGAATCCTGATCGCTGACCATGATGCCCATTCCGAACTGCGCACCCGGTTTGAGCACGGGCGGCACTATCCACGATAGAGAAGTCTTTATAGATATTCTCTATATTACTCCATGCCCGGAGAGCGGAACCATGCAGGAAACAGGAGTTGCAATGCTCCAGGTTCCCCTTCCGGGAAAGCCCTCCCTCCGGAAAAAGAGTCCGTCATTTCTCGCTGGATGTATAATTATATTGTTTCCCTTGAGACACATCCATTGCGCCCATGGCTTCCGCATGACCATCGAGCATCACGGCGTTTCCGAACCTTCTACCTTTGTGTCGAAGACTGAACACCTTGACTTCACCGAAACCGGAACCCAGCGCATAATGGCCGCTGCCATTTTCGATCACGTAATACTGGAAACCGTTGTCGGTGCGCACAGAATCCCCGACCAATATGAGCTTGCAATTCTTCTCAGACTGAAATTTGATCGCCTTGGTGAGATTCCGGGCGAGATAGTTGGTCCCGATTCCGCTTACCGCGTAGGAATTGTCGGTAATGTTGGCAACACCATAGGATTGCATGTCCACATGATCATAGGTCTTTCCGCTCGGGCAGTTCCAGAGACCGCGCTTACTCCAGGGGGACGCCGTGGGGAAACCTGCCAGATACCCCTTTTCGCCCAGAAATTTCGCCCAGCGGCTGTTGTAGGGATCCGGTGGAAGCAGGATGCCTTTGAAATCATCGGCATACTGCAGATGGATCACTCCCAGCTGCTTCAGATTGCTCAGGCAACTGGTTGACCTCGCACTTTCGCGCGCCAGTGCCAACGCCGGAAGCAGCATCGCCGCCAGGATCGCGATGATGGCGATCACCACGAGGAGTTCAATCAATGTAAAATAACGATTTCGCATGATATTCCCTTTCGATGAGTTTGACATATGGAAATTCACGTTTTTCAATTTCCCATGATCCGATGCATGAAGAAACACTTCCGTTCCATGCCGCTCATGATTATCTTTTTTCTCATAATCCTCCTTTCAGTCTTTCCGTCTTAAAATCGGCTATGGCATCCATGTGGAATTCACGGCGGCCGGCATCCCTATTTTTTGAATGTCACGATTGGATAACCGCGGTCATTATCCCCGTTGTCGGTCACTTCCGTCAACGAGTGATATCCGACGCGGCAACGGCCGTCGTTGTCATTGACGAGCAGGTTGAACCGGAACGGTTTTCCGAGAACAACGCCCAGTTTTTGCGCCGAGAAATCCAAGAGATAGACGGTTTCCCTGTCCGCCTGATTGCGCGAAGCCGTCACCTTCATATCGGCAAGCAGCTCGTCCCCGTTGCCGTTCGGCGGCTTTATCCAGCAATACTTCTGAATGTTGCCGGAATTATCCAGGGCCGCGCCCAGTTTCCACATCCCGCCCGTCGCGGTACGGGAAAAGAAGAGTTGGAGGCCGTCGCCCTGATAGATCATTATCCCTTTCTGATCCTGAAAGTGAATGTCATCGCGAACCGCAACCTTGAGCAACAGCCGATTCGGCTTTTTCCAGCCCAACCATGCCCGAACAGAGCAATCGGCGGCATTTTTCCAAACGCTGTCGGCAAAAGACGGATCGTTCGGAGAAGTCGGTGTATAGCTCGACTGATCCTGCAAGCTGAAATCGGCGGGGCGATTAAAGTCGGAACGCGCCGGAAAATCAAATTGCGGCGCGATGTACCTTTGCACGGAGAAATTTCCATAGATGGTATCAAAATCCAGTTTGAACACAACGTTTTTCCGGATGGTTTCCGGATCGAGCGGAATGCTGAAATTACTGTTCTTCACGGCGATTCGGGCCGGAGCCGCGTCTCCCTGTCGCCCGGTTATGGAACGGACGGCATTGCCGGCGTTCAGCAGAAACACGCCGAACTCCTTGCCCGGAACAAAAAGTTCACCTTCGAGTTTCGGTATCTGCGTTTGCTCCAGCAGCAGAGTCGCCGGAGAGGGCGAGGCATGGAACACGAGTTTCCCATTGACAACCTTCAGCGGCTCGCTGTTGCCGTAAACATCGATTCGGGATGCGCGCCCAGTGATTCCGCCGATGACCAGAAGTCGTTCCTGCGCCGGAGGATAGAGGGTCCAGATCGGGAGGAGAACGATATCGTCCTTCCGGAAGATGTAACCGTAACAGTCGGGCAAGACGATCTCCTTCAGGAACTTAGCGCCCCGAAAAAGCCGCGTGACCGTATTGAACGCCAGATATGCTTCCTTGGGTTCCAGAGCGTTGTCCAGCAATCCGAAATTGTGTTCCTTGTTCAACTGGTCGCGTCCGAGATCGATCATATTGTGCCAGACATAGGCGATCGATTCATATGCCTGCGAAAACACCATCTTCTCAAACAGAACCTCGGCTTGAACCTGACGGGAACAGAACGTGGAAGTCATCGCGGTTTCATTCGCCACCCACGGCACCGTCACTCCCCACTCCTTTCGCAACCGGAGGAAATCCTTGATGTTGGTGACATACTCCGGAAAAAAGTTGTGCAGATGAATCGAATGAATGTCATAACTCCCTTTGGCCGCCTTCAGGGAACGCTGCATGAAATCGGGAAACGTCATTCGGGGATGCTGTCCGGGCAGACAGGTGTAACCGCAGGTGGAAACCCGGATCTGCGGATGTTCTTTTTTGATGACCGCATAAGCGCGTTTCAAAAGTTCGGCATACTCTTCGGGAGTGAAGTTGGCGAATCCGGGAAGTTCAGCTTCGTTCCATATTTCCATCACCCGGACATCCTTGCCGTACCGGTTTACGGAGTTGCGAACATAGGTCTCCCACAGCTCGTAATCGGGAAGTGGAAAACCGAAACTTTCCAACACCGGTTCATACGAGGGCTTCCAGCCGGCCGCCGTCGCCCAGCGAGGCGGGCACCAGAGAATCGGCGCCCAGCGGAGCTTATGGTCTTTCAATGCCTGATCGTATTCATCGGTATATTTCCAATTCCAATCGCCACGCGCCCTTTCAATGTACATCCAGATGATTGAGGAACGGATGAAGTCCGCTCCACACAACTGGGCGGCCAGCGCCCCCCGTTCCACAATGGGAATCGGATGGGTCATCAAAGCAATCCCGTACTGCATTTCATCGTGTGCCGCTGTCGTGTTCGCAGGCATATAGGCGATGCGATGAGAAATGACGACCGGCTGGGAATTCGCACCCGGCAAAATTCCGGAAAGCTGGTAGAGGCCAAAACGCGCCGGTTCGGGCACCGGGATCGAGACAGTTTCTCCCGGCGCAAGGTTGACCGCCGTCTCCACCCCCCAATGTTCCTTGTCGGCGGAATCGCGCAACGAAAGTGCCGCTTTGCCGGAAACTGTATTTCTCGCCTCCGGATTGTGAAACTCAATCATCCCCTTGCTCCCTTGCTGCCAGACATTCACGGAAGATCCTTCGCCGAACGCAAACTTGAGCGTAACATGCGGGGTTTCATATCCAATATCCAGCAGTAAAACAGGTTTCCGTTCTCTGGTTTTAACGGAAATTCTCTTGAGCGTGACCGGAGCCGCGTCCAGATGATAAGTGACCGGAAAGATGAGAGACAGGCTCTTGTCTTCGGCAATCTCAAAGGCATCCCGGGTAAGTTGGATTTCTTTTTTCCCGCGCAGCAAAGTCAGTGTTGCCGATTCAAACTCCGGCGCATCAGCCTTCAGCCGCAACCGGAACTGCCCGGCCCGAAGCCGGGGAAAAATGATTCCATCAGTATCTTCGTACACATATGCCCCGCCTTCCGGACGAACTTGAAACGCCTCCAATGGAGCGGCTTGCCCCTCCCGCACACTGATGGCTTCCTTTTCCATCGGAAATTTTTCATAGGACATGGAGAGTATTTTCACTGTCCCCGCCTCGGAACCGGCCGGATAGTCAATCGCAACCCCCACCAAATCCACCGGAAAATCCAGCTTTCGGTTCATAGATGCGTCGGCGTTTGCCTTCCAGGTGCTGAAGGGGGGCATCTTCCCTGTATCAATCCGGTACACGATGATATTGTCCTCCTTTTTTACCGGATTGCGGAATTGGAAGATCTCCCCCTCCTTGTCGATCAGACGCAGCCCGATTCCGAAAGGAGTGCTTTTCGCCGACTTCTCCAGCTGAAGCGTCATGGTAATGGTTTGAAACGTACCAAGTTTCGGGCGAGACAGAAAATTGCATTCCATCAGCTTGCGCTCAGTAGGAGCCCAATCCAGCTGCAAGGCGGTCGGATGTTCGCAAATCTCGGCTTTCCCCCCGGAAGTCCAAAAGGCCGAAGAAGTAAAATTGGAGAGATCAATTTCTCCACCGAAGCACAGCCCGGTCATTGCAGTAAAAATCAAGAAACAATGTTTCATTACGATTTCCTTCTCCCACGGTTTCGGTTTCTGCCATATATTATACGCCAGATCAAACGGAATAATTATCCCGAAAGTGACAAATTATAGGTTACCAGTGCCAGCGGGAGAAAATCGCAGAATCATCGAATCCGGCTTGCAATCGGGTCGGCGGCAGGGTATAGTCTTTGATGGGTTGCAACGGAGGGCGATTCCCATGGCCAGTTTTCTCATGAACGATCTCGGGCGGTACCTGCCACGCCATTCGATTCCTCTTTATGTGGAAGAGGTTCTGCCCGGCGCCCACCCGGCGCGACGGATGCACGGACACACCTTTCAGGAGATCGTGCTCATCCTCGCCGGGGTAGGCGTCCACATCGCCGGCAGCGAGGAGGCGGAGATCCGCGCCGGGGACGTGCTCCTGGTGCATCCGGGCATTTCGCACGGCTACGACCGCACCGAAACCCTCGGGCTGATCAACCTGGTCTACGATCCGCACCGGCTTTCGCTGCCGCTGCTGGACGGAACCTTTATGCCGCTCTTCTCCCGGCTCATGGCGATGCGCCGCACGGCCGCCCCCGAAGCAGTCAGCCTGCCGCTGCTGCACCTCTCCGCCCGCGAGATGAAACCGCTCGCCGCAAAGGTACGGCGGCTCGCCGCCGAACTGGGCTCAGACCAGCCCGGACGGAACTTCATGAGCATGGCGCTCTTCATGGAGATCATCACCGGACTGTGCCGCAGCGAAAACGCCCCGGCAGTCCCGGCCGGGTCGGAATTCCTCATCGACGACGCCATCCGCCACATGCACGAGCACCTAGCCGAACCGATCGCCATCGACGAACTGCCCGCGCTGGTCAACCTGTCGCGGCGCAGTTTCTTCCGGCTCTTCCGAAACGCCGCCGGTTGCACGCCGGGCGAATACCTCAAGGAACTCCGCTTCGCCCGCGCGGTGGAACTCTTGCGCCGCACCGATCTTTCGGTGACCGAAGTGGCGCTGCGCTGCGGCTTCTGCGACGGCAACTACGTCTGCCGCCTCTTCCGCGAACGGCTCGGCATCACGCCGCGCCAGTTCCGCGCAAAGGGCGACCGCGCCTGATTCTCCTGTGGATCAAGGCGTTTTAAATGCATAGAACTCCTTGACCGCGAATGGGTTCAAGAAGCTCATCATTTTTTACATCTCGGGATGCCGCATGGTGTCTGACTGACAGCGCGGCAGGCGCTGAATGTTGCCGCCGCCATTCACCACGATCACTTCTTGTGCCTGGATTGTGCGCGAACTCATATTGCCGATTATCGATCATTATTGCGGAAAGGCAATTTCAAAATACGGGGTTCCGTATTTCATTTTTGAGGTGTCAATATCCAGGGAGAGCATTCCATCCGCAAATTTCGCAGGAACTTCGCATTCTCGTGAGCCGTTCATGTTGAGCGCATAAACTTTGGGGGGGAGCTTTTGGGCGGTGGCGATTTTAAGCTTGAATTTACCGGAGAGGAGGACAAGTTGCATATCGCCGACATCGAGTTCAGCGCCGAAATTTTCATTTGACCAGACCGAATGCTCCGCGGCAAACATCGTGGCAAGTACCAGAAGAATTCGCTTGGATTGTTTGAGCGTTGTCGATTCGTCCAACGCAATTGCACTGATCGAACAAGGGATGCTGTTCGATTCGATTTCCAAAGCGTCAAGCTTAATTGGCACACTCTCTTTTTGAACCGCAGCCTCAAGGCGCGGCGTAATAATGGTCATGGTATGCGTCTTGACATTGGCAATAATCTCGCCGGTCTCGCTCTGGAAAATTCCCGCGCTGACATCGGTCCGGTTGTCCGCGGGGAGACCATTCAAGGTTTTGAGTTCGCCGATGATTTGTCCCAGCTGTCGCTGCTGTTTCTGGTTTTCTTCTGACAGTACAACATACATGCCCTTGCTTTGAGCCCCGGTGAAAGAATCGGGCGTGATATTCAATGTTGCGCCATGATCCTTTCCATCGTAGCTCGATCCGATTTTGGTTAACATAAAAAGTGCATTATAACCGCTGCCGATGGTGCCAAGCAAGTCAGGGGAATGCACGGCGTCCTCCGGAATTGTAAAGTTGACGGAGTGTTTCGCCTCCGCCACATCGCCGCGCTGCCAGATGAATGCGGTCAGCAGCGAGGCAAGTTTTGCAGCCGGATTGCTGGCATCATCAAAATCAA
>Ga0183100_1000271_pt1 | contig 54997 bp, 52 predicted proteins | sample Biomet2_FD_127789 | JGI IMG/M metagenome (GOLD analysis project Ga0183100, IMG submission 127789) | Microbial communities from bioreactor (seeded with anoxic lake sediment) at LBNL, California, USA - Biofuel metagenome 2 | ecosystem: Engineered > Bioreactor > Anaerobic > Unclassified ... | reverse complement strand
ACAAGCATAACCTAACAGTTCCTGTTTTAGAGAGAACCCCGGGCCGCTAGTAGCAGTCATAACTTTCTTACCAGTTAAGGAAGCTCCGATAACGGCGCCGATACTGGCGATTTCGTCTTCCATCTGGATAAATTTACCGCCGATTTTAGGAAGTTTTTTAGCGAGGTCTTCAGCAATTTCGGTAGAAGGGGTAATAGGATAGCCACCAAAAAATTTACAGCCGGCAGCAATAGCACCTTCAACGACAGCCTGATTTCCTTGCAAGAGCAAAATTCTTGACATGAGTTTGTCACTCCTTTACTATTTTTCTACAAAGATTGCGTAGTCTGGGCAGCGAAGTTCGCATTGACCGCATTTGATACATTTTGACTCATCAACTATTTCAACTTTTTCAACCTCACTGACTGCAAGTACTTGCTTAGGGCAAAAAGCTACACAAATGCCGCAACCCTTACAACGGTTAAGATGAATTTTTAGACTCATAAGGCGGACCTCCTTTTCTGGAAATTTATGTGATTTTACCGGGTAAACGAACAACAAAAACTACATATATATTATACATCAAAGGAAATGTATTCGATAGGGGGAAACGATAATTGCACACAAAAATGGTAAATTGTTAGAGAAAAATGTTATAATACATTTTGGAGGTGAATATGGTGGGAATTGATAGAGCAACACCAAAAGATGAGCGTATTATGGCGGCAGCGGAGCAAGTCTTTTCTCATAAGGGGTATAAACAAGCAACTTTAGATGAAATTATTAAAATAGCGGATACAGGCAAGGGTACTGTCTATAAATACTACCAAAATAAAGAAAACTTATTTTATTCACTAGTTTTGCGAAAAAACACACCTTTCGTGGAAAAACTTCAATTAACTGCTATGAAGAATTGTAGTGTTGAAAATAAACTACAGGATTATTTTGTGCAGCTAATTGAATTTATGCGCGAGAATGGTGTTATTTGGCAGGTACTATTGTTCGAAATGAGTGGCAGCGGTAGTGGATGGCAGTTGGTTCATAAAAAAGAAGATAATACTCAGTTTGAGGTAAAAGTTAATTGGGGTGATGGTCCAACTAAGGTGGAAGTAGAAACGGTTAGACGGTATTACGAAGTTATTCATTCTGAAATTGCTGTTTTGCAGAACATTTTGGAAATGGCCGTTAATCAAGGAGTTTTGAAACCGGTGAGTGATTTACATACTTTGACAGGAAGTCTTTTTTTTGGCATTATTATGATGGTTTTTCATAGTTCCCATCCAAATGGCACGACAGAAGAAATTGCTGCTGCCCTTATTGATAGATTTATGCATGGACATAAGGCGTGAAATTGCGACTAGAATTATTAAAAAGTTAAATATTAAATACAAGATAGATTTGTTATTATATAAATAAGCACATAAAAAGGCGACATATAGGCCGCTTTTTTATGTGCTTATTTAATTTCATGGTTTTTAATAAAAATATTATTTTGGTGATTGAAATGTTAAGGTAAAGAGCGAAATGTCAATTAATTTTGTGCTATGATTTCGTTCGTAACCTAAAATACCTACAGTTTTATTATCTATGACAGTAAGTTTGTAAGCATTAAAATCACCGCCAAGAAGTGTGGAGTTATTAATTTCTCCAACATATTTTCCATCTTTTGTCCATATTTTAAAATTCAAACCGTCAATAACGCACACATAATCTTTTAATATAGCCATACTTATTAAATTATAAATAGAGTCCTTGGCCATTTTTGAAAGATTGCCGTATTGTTTAAGCAATTTACCACTGGAAGTAAATGAGGCGATTATATTTAACCCATTGGGAACAATACGTCCGCCACCATAAATAGTACCATCATCTTCGATCTGTACATAGGTTAAGCCACCTTTAAAAGGTGCTGCTCTATTTTTTAAGAATGCTGCTTTCATGTTTTCGCAAGCACCATCGTTAATTGTTACCAAATCGAAATTATCATTGCCATAAAGATAGGCTTCAGTTTCGCCAGGTAGCAGGGCTATTTGTGTTGCAGTTGTTTTTCCCTCTAGACTTACAATATCATTACCATTTTTGTATGTATGTACGCCTTTACGAATAAAATATATGTCACCGCTTTTGGAACGTGTTACGCCTAAAATCATTTTTGATTTTAATGTACGTATGCCATTTTCACCAAAGCTATTTAGTGGGGAGAGAGTATTGTTTTTGGCAGTGAAGGCTTTTAATTCAGTGGTATCATTGTCGTTACTGCGTAAGGCTAAAAAATATGTTTCATCCTGTACAAAAAGATTAAGAATTCTATTGGTATCGGTGGTTGTGGTGGAAGGAATTGTTAACTGTTGTATTGTGCCGCTTACGTTGCCTATGTCTATTGACCTAGGGGGCAAGGTCACATCCTTTTTTAATGGATTTTTAATTTCTATATTGGTACACCCGGCAATAGTGCCGAAAAGAAAAATTATGGCAATAAAACTTAAAAATAAATGTTTTTTAGACAAAGGGAGCACTCCTTTTGGTAAATTTAATACAGTAAAGTATAGCACAAAAAAATAGTCCAGTGCAAATTAGAGAAAAACTGTTTTTACTAGCAACATTACATAAAAAAGATAATAGACGCTAACGGCATCTATTATCTTTTTTTTAGCTTAGTTTTATGAAATTAGTATTACATTATTTCCATGCAGGTAGGATAGTTCCTTTAAAGTGCTCAAGAATAAACTTTTCATTTTCAGGAGATTGATAAATTGCTTTTAATTTGGCAATTTGCTCACTTTTCAGGTTTTTATCTTTAGTTACGAAAATATTAACAAAAGGATTTTTAGCGGATTCCAAAAGTATGGAGTCGTTTGTGGGATTTAATCCTGCAGGCAAGGCATAATTCGCATTAATAACTGCTGCAGTTACGTCATCCATACTGCGTGGAATAGTAGCAGCATCTAATTCTCTAAACTTAAAGTTATGAATGTTTTCGGTAATATCTGCAACAGAAGTAGTTACGTTGTTAATATCTTTTACTTTAATTAGTCCAGCATTGGCCAATAGTAAAAGGGCTCGACCACCATTAGAGGGATCGTTAGGTATAGCAATTATTGAACCATCAGGAATGGTTTCACCTTTTTTTATTTTTTGGGAATATACAGCCATGGGAAAGTTGACTGTTTTAAAGCATTCTTTCAAATCGAATTTAGGTTCTTTTTTTAAAGTGGCCTGTAAATACGGCGCATGCTGCATGCTATTAGCAAAAAGTTCTCCTTGAAATAATGCTACGTTAGGGGATACATAGTCGGAAAACTCGACAATTTCCAGTTTTAGTCCCTGTTTCTCAGCTAGTTTTTTCACATTGTCCATTATTTCTGCATGTGGTCCGGCCGTAACACCGATTTTAAGAACGGCAGGAACTGCATCTTTTGGAGCATCAGCAGCTTTTTTATCAGTACTACCACACCCGGATAAGGCTACTAGACTAATCAATAATGTTAATAGTATTGTAATTTTTTTCATGTATTATCCCTCACATCTTTATATTTTTGTCTTGTTTAACTTACTGGAAATATAATTCCCCAGTGATTGTACGATTTGTACTTGCGCAATTAAAATAACTACTGTTGCAATCATAATATCCATGCGAAATCTTTGGTAGCCATAACGAATAGCAAGGTCACCAAGGCCGCCTCCACCTAAGGCACCGGCCATAGCAGAGTAACCGATAAGGCTAATAATAGCTAAGGTAACACCAAGAACGATGGAGTGCATGGCTTCAGGTAATAAAACCTTGTTTATTATTTGCATCGGACTGGCGCCCATGGATTGGGACGCCTCTATTACCCCCGGATCTATCTCCAATAAAGAAGACTCAATTATTCTTGCAATAAAAGGTGCTGCCGAAATTGTTAAAGGAACGATAGCAGCTGTAGTCCCAATAGAAGAACCTACAATCATACGTGTCAAAGGGATAATAGCAACCATCAGTATAATGAAAGGAGTGGAGCGAGTGGCATTTACAATAGCCCCTAAAATAGCATTAATGGATTTATTTTCCAAAATATGACCCTTGCTGGTTATTGTTAGAATAATTCCTAGAGGCATACCAACTAAGGTAGCTAATACAGTAGAAGCGGCAACCATATAACAAGTTTCCCATAAAGCTTTTAATAATAACTCAATCATTTCATGAGACATAGCCAATCACCTCGATTTTCAGCTTTCTTTCATGTAAATAGTTAATAGCATTTTTTATGTGCTCACGGTCTCCGCTAATTTCTATAAGTAAGGTGCCATAGGGAATATCCTTTATACTATCTATGTTGCCATAAATAATATTAACATCTACATCATATTTTTTAATCAATGTAGAAATAAGGGGATCACCGGCAGAATCTCCAATAAAGGAAAGCCTTACTAGTGGGCGGCTGCCATCAAGATATACTTTACTCATAGGAGCAGTCTTTAATATTTCCGGCAGCTCTACATTGTTGATACTGCTAATAAAATCTTTTGTAGTTGGAGTTTTAGGATTAGTAAAAAGGTCGAACATAGTTCCTTCCTCAATAATATTACCATCTTCAATAACGGCTACTCGATCACAAATCTCTTTAACCACTTGCATTTGGTGGGTAATAAGAACTATAGTCAAGTTTAAACGTTTATTTATATCTTTTAATAATTCTAAGATGGATTTTGTAGTTTGGGGATCTAAAGCAGAAGTTGCTTCATCACATAAAAGAATTTTTGGGTTACTAGCTAGAGCACGAGCAATGCCCACCCGCTGTTTTTGTCCGCCTGATAATTGGGAAGGGTAGTGATTTCTTCTATCCTCAAGTCCTACTAAAGCTAACAATGGTTCAACTTTTTGCTTTATGGTATTTTTACTCATGCCTTGGATTTCTAGTGGGAACGCGATATTGTCATATACAGTTCTACAAGCCAAAAGATTGAAATGTTGGAAAATCATACCAATATTTTGGCGGGCTTTGCGCAGTGCTGAGTCTTTCATTGCTGTCAGGTCTTGACCATCAACGATAACTTTGCCACCTGTAGGTGTTTCTAGCATATTGATACAGCGAATCAGTGTGCTTTTTCCTGCGCCTGATAGTCCAATTACGCCGAAGATTTCCCCAGCTGCAATCTTTAAATTAGTTTTTTTCAAAGCAAGCACATCGCCGTGTTTGCTATGATAAGTTTTTTCAACGTTTTGCAACTCAATCATGATAAACCTTCTTTCTGGATTTCTTATATAAAAAAGTCCTCTTCAGAAGAAGAGGACTAAATAATCGTTTAAGTCTTCTTCATCTTTCAGGTGTAAACCTGGTGGACTTGGCACCGTTCACAGCTGTGATGGTTGCCGTAGTGTCATTGGGCCATTCCCTCGACTACTCTAGATGAACTTTATAAAGTTGTTACGAGAATATTACAACAAAAACTAAATGTTTGTCAACATTTTTTTAAAAAATATGAACAAATCTATTGCACTTTATCACTGCATTGTGGTAAAGTAATGGAGAGATAAAGTGAAAGGGGTATTTTTGGCATCGCAGTTTATAGAATATGATGACCAAGCGTATCCAGGTTTAATTATTAGGAGGAAATGATATGTCTTTAAAAGAACGATTAATTGACGTTGACTTAGAACAACTATTTACTGCTGTTTTAAGCCTTAAAACACAGGAAGAGTGTGATGCTTTTTTTGAGGATATTTGTACTGTTAGTGAAGTAAAAGCTATGGCGCAGCGTTTAGAAGTAGCAAAAATGCTTAATGAAGGTGAAAATTATGCTGCCATAGCCAAGGTTACAGGAGCCAGCAGTACTACCGTATCCCGGGTGAATCGCTGCCTGCATTACGGAGCTGGTGGTTATGTTAAAGTAATGAAAGTAATAGATGGAGGAGCAAAAAAAAATGAACGATAATAAAGTGCTGCAGCTTCCATATGGAACAAAGGATATTTTGCCGGGAGAGGCGAGAGCAAAGCGGAAGATGGAAGATAAAATAGCCGCTAATTTTCTTACTTGGGGATATGACGAAGTAGCAACGCCAACATTCGAATATCTTGATACTTTTGCTATTGGTAATGGTGGAATATCCGATGAAAGCATGAAGTTTTTGGATCGTAATAATCGCACTTTAGTTTTGCGTAGTGATATGACGACCCCCTTAGCAAGAATGGTATCTACAAGACTTAGTAAAGATAAAAGCCTGAAACGTTTGTTTTATATAGCAAATATTTTTCGTTACGAAGAAACCCAGGCAGGTCGTCAATGTGAATTTTGCCAAGCTGGGGTTGAACTTATGGGTGCGGCAGAACCAACTGCAGATGCTGAGGTTTTAGCCCTAGCAATAGCTTCATTACAGGCAGCAGGACTTGTTGATTTTACGTTAAGTCTGGGACATATAGAATTTTTGGCAGGATTAATGGAAGAAGCAAAGATAGGGGAAAAAGATGCTGGGGCCATTGAAAAAGCAGTTTTGGAACACAATGCCGTTGGTTTGGAGCAAATAATTCATAAATTAGATTTAAACAAAGAGTTAAAAGCCATTTTTAATAGGCTACTTTTTTTACATGGCGGGGAAGAACTAATTGAAGAATTATTAGGATTAGTGAAAAATGAAAAAAGTCGTGCAGCTTTAAGTAATTTAGCGGATATTTATAATTTAGCTAAGGAGTATGGTGTGGCTAAATTTATTTCTTTTGATTTAAGCCTTAACAGAAACCTTGACTATTATACGGGTATGGTGTTTGAAGTTTATACGGCAAATATGGGCTTTAATATTTGTGGTGGTGGCCGTTATGATAGCATGATGAAATCTTTTGGACAGGATTGCCCAGCTACAGGTTTTGCTATGGGTATTGATCGCATTATGTTAGTCTTGGAACGACAAAATAATTTAAATATTAGCTCTGATTGGGATGTGTTTGTTGCTTGGGAGAATGATAAGGTACATGAGGCTATAAAAAAGGCCACAGAACTGCGTAATCAAGGAAAAACAGTTAAAATGGCTACTACAGAGACTACGGAAATACAAGCCTTGGAACTAAAAAAAATAAATCATTGCAATTCGTTGGTATATGTCAAATAAATTAAAACTACAAAGGGAAGTGTACAGATGGATTATTTAACTATAGCTTTGCCTAAAGGAAAACTTTTTGCTAAGTCGGTTGAGCTTTTAGCTAAAGTTGGTTATAGCGCTGAAAATGTTGTAGAAGACTCTCGCAAATTAGTTATTACCAATGAAGAAACTAAAGTGCGATTTATAATTACCAAAACGGTGGATTTGCCAACTTACGTTGAATATGGAGCTGCAGATATTGGCATTATAGGTAAGGATGTTTTGTTGGAAGAAGATAAAGATGTTTATGAGCTATTGGATTTGAAATATGGTAAGTGCAGATTGATGTTAGCTGTGCCGGAGCATAAGCGCCGTCCAAATTTAACAGACTATGCACATTTGCGTGTAGCTACAAAATATCACAACAGCGCTCGTAAATATTTTGATAAGCTTGGTATTCAAACGGAAATTATTAAATTAAATGGTTCTATTGAACTTGCTCCTATTGTTGGGTTGAGTGAATTGATAGTAGATATAGTTGAAACAGGAACAACTTTAAAAGAAAATAAGTTGGTAGAACTTGATGTTGTTTATCATGCCAGCGCTCGGCTTATAGCGAATAAAGTAAGTTTCAAATTACAGTTTGAACGTTTAAATAAATTAGTAAAGGATTTAAGAGGTGTCCTAGAAGAGGAGAATACAAAATGCGAGTAACAGATGCCAGAAAATTATCGGCCAAAGAGATTATAGGTTTAATGAAGAAAAAAGCTTTTGATGAATGCCAACTTTCACCCAATGTTCAAGCAGGTGTTACAGCTATGTTTGGAGCACCTCTTACGGCTGCCCAAGTGGTTGAAAAAATAGTTGCCGAGGTACGCACCGGTGGTGATGAAAAGCTTTTGTATTATACTAATCTTATTGACAAGGCGGGACTTACCAAAGAAAGTTTGAAAGTTACCAAAGATGAATTTTTAGAGGCAAAAAATATTGTTAAGCCAGAAGTAATGGAAGCTATTGGTAGGGCAATTGCAAATGTAAAACGTTTTCACGAAGAACAAATGCCGAAGTCTTGGCTTACTAATCGTGCTTATGGCGCAATGTTAGGTCAAAAGGTAACTCCACTAGATTCTGTAGGAATTTATGTTCCCGGGGGCACGGCCGCGTATCCGTCTTCTGTTATAATGAATGCCATCCCTGCTATAGTAGCGGGTGTTCCCCAAATAGTAATGGCAGTACCCCCTGGTAAAGATGGCAAAGTTAATCCCTATGTGCTAGCGACTGCAGAGCTTATTGGGATAAAAAATATTTGCAAAATGGGTGGGGCCCAAGCAATAGCGGCCTTAGCTTTTGGTACGGAAGCTGTCCCTAAGGTTTGCAAGATTACAGGCCCAGGCAATATTTTCGTTACTTTGGCTAAAAAGGCAGTCTATGGTCACTGTGATATTGATATGCTTGCAGGGCCAAGTGAAATACTTATTATAGCAGATGCTAATGCCAACCCCAGGTATTTGGCAGCAGATTTACTAAGTCAAGCAGAGCATGATCCTTTAGCTTCTGCCATTTTAGTGGTAGATGATATGAAAATTGCCGAAGCTACGGCTTTAGAAGTTGAAGAGCAGCTGGCCAAGTTGCCTCGTAAGGAAATAGCGGCTCAAGCCTTAGCTAAACAAGGTAAAATTATAGTTGCTAAAGATATGGAGACTGTAATAGAAATGGCGAACTTGTCTGCACCTGAACATTTGGAAATTAACACTAAAGAACCTTTTACCATATTACCGTATATTCATAATGCAGGGGCAATATTTTTGGGAGCATATTCTCCTGAGCCATTGGGTGACTATTATGCAGGGCCAAATCATATTTTACCAACAGGCGGAACCGCAAGATTCTATTCTGTTTTGAATGTAGAAACATTTATGAAAAAAACCAGTATTATTGCTTATACGGAAAAAGCACTGGCAGAAGTTTCTGATGATATAATTGCAATGGCAGAAGCTGAGGGATTAAAGGCTCATGCTAATGCTATAAGAATTCGCAAAGGAGATAAATAAAAAATGAAAGAAATGACCGCTCGTTTGGGGCTGGATAAATTGGAAGAATATAGTGTTGAGTCAGTTCCTGATGCTGACATAGTAGTTAATGCTAATGAATCGAACTGGAACCTGCCAAAAGAAGTTTTAGCACAGGTGCTGGAAGAAACCAAAAAATTCGCTTTTAATCGCTATCCACCACTGGATACGGGGAAATTAGGTAGAGCTTTAGGAAATGACTTGCATGTGGAACAAGAGCAAATTATTATTGGTAACGGGTCTAGCGAACTTTTAGAAAAGGCCTGTTTTGCTTTTGGCGGTATGGGCAGCAAAATAGCATTCCCTTATCCATCATTTTCTATGTATGGGGTATATGTACAAATGGCCGATAGCATAGGAGCGCCGTATACGCTAACTCAAGATGGTTATATTGATCCGGAGGCTGTTATAGATTTTTGCCAAAAGGAAAATCCAAGTCTGTTGATTGTTTGCAATCCCAATAATCCAACGGGGAACTTCAATTCTTTGGAAAACATAGAGAAAATCTTGGCAGGAGTTTCTTGCCCGGTAATTATGGATGAAGCCTATATGGAGTTTGCACAAGAGCCGGACACAGGAAATAAGATTTCCACCATGAGTCTTTTAGAAAAATACAATAACTTTTTATGTTTTCGTACTTTCTCTAAAGCCTATGGTTTAGCAGGATTGCGCATAGGTTATGGCACAGGTAGTACAGAGTTAATAAGAATTATGCAAAAGGTACTGCTGCCCTATCATGTTAATAGTTATTCGCTTATGGTGGCTCTTGCAACATATGAACATAAAAAACTTTTTGCTGACCGTGTTCAGCTAATACGGCGACAAAGGAACAAAATGCAAGGAAAATTAGAAAGCTTGGGATTTAATGTTTTTGATTCTGAAACTAATTTTTTGTTCTTTTTACCTTCAGCAGATTTGGCATTTAAACTTTCGCGTTACGCAATAAAAAAAGGGTATAAACTGCTGGGTAGCAATGAAAACATGGCTGGCTCTTTAGTTTTTCAGGAGCTTTTAGCTGAAAAAATTCTAGTGAGAAACTTTTCAAGTCACCCTGCCTTACGTGGTGGAATTAGGTTGACCATTGGTACTGAGGATGAAAATATTAGGGTAGCAATGACATTGGCGTCAATATGTCAAAAAGCGGAGGAATAATAAATGCGCAAAGCAAAAGTAGAACGCAAAACCTTGGAAACAAAAGTAAAAGTAGAAATAAATTTAGATGGTACCGGTTGTGCGGATATAGCTACAGGGGTTGGTTTTTTGGATCATATGCTTACGCTTGTAGCAAAACATGGTTTTTTTGATTTGCAAGTAAAAGCTGAGGGAGACTTACAAGTTGATTCTCATCACACTGTAGAAGATTGTGGAATTGCCTTAGGACAAGCATTAAAGCAAGCTTTAGGTGATAAATGTGGTATTCATCGCTACGGTACTTGTTTATTACCCATGGACGAAGCTTTAGCGCAAGTAGCTCTAGATTTTAGTGGGCGCCCATTCCTAATATGGCACGCAGAAATACCACGGGTTAAACTGGGAAATATGGAAGCCGAAATGGTAGAAGAATTTTTCCGGGCTTTAGCTATGGAAAGCGGACTTACTTTGCATGTACACTTGTTGGAAGGGAATAACACTCATCATATGGTTGAAGCTATTTTTAAAGCTTTTGCTCGTGCCCTAGCTGAAGGAGTAGCAAATGACCCAAGAGTTAAAGGAGTAATGAGTAGTAAGGGGAGCCTATGAACGAAAAAATAGTAATTGTTGATTATGGCATGGGTAATTTACACAGCGTAAATAAGGCACTGGTAAAAGTAGGTGGAAACGTCACAATATCTTCAGATCCACTTATTATTGCTTCAGCAGATAAAGTAATTTTACCCGGTGTAGGTGCTTTTGGCGATTGTATGGCAAATATTAATAACTATGGGTTAACTCAAGTATTGCTTAATGCGCTAAATAGTGGTAAACCATTCTTAGGAATTTGTTTGGGTGAACAACTTCTATTTGAGGGTAGTGAGGAAGCCCCAGGGGTTAAAGGACTAGGTTTTTTTGAGGGGCAAGTAGAAAAGATAAAAACAACTTTTAAAATACCTCACATGGGTTGGAACAAGTTAGAACTAAAAAGTCCTTCACCACTTCTCAATAAAGCTGCAGGTGAATTTGTCTATTTTGTTCACAGCTATCACGCAGTACCTAAAGACAAAAGTATAATCACGTCTGTGTGTGATTATGACACTCTAATAACTGCTTCTGTAGGCCGTGGAAATGTGCAAGCTGTGCAATTTCATCCGGAGAAGTCAAGTAGTGTGGGCATAGAAATTTTAAAAGCATTTAAGGAGTGGAAACCATGATAATTTTCCCGGCTATTGATATACGCGGGGGACGCTGTGTGCGTCTAACAGAGGGTAGGTTCGACAGGGAAACTGTTTTTGCGGATAATCCTGTGGATATTGTTGAACGCTGGACAAAGGCGGGGGCAGAGTATTTGCATGTAGTTGATTTAGATGGAGCTTTAGCCGGTACTAGCCGTAATTTGGATGCTATCCAAAATATTTTGGCTCATGCTAATATTCCAGTGCAGGTAGGTGGTGGTATCCGTACTTTAAAGAATATGGAGCAACTTTTATCACTGGGAGTAACTAGGGTCATCTTAGGATCAGTGGCGGTGAAAAATCCTGCTCTAGTTAAAGAAGCATGTACGAAATTCCCTGGGCAAATCGTGGTAGGAATTGATGCTAAGAATGGAGAGGCAGCAGTAGAAGGATGGGGAGTTCGCGGTGGAATGCAGGCGTTGGAATTAGCAAAAAAAATGTCCCAAGTTGGCGTTGAACATATTGTTTTTACGGATATTGCCCGTGATGGAAATCTTTCAGGTGTCAACGTTGAAGCTACGGCGCAAATGGCTATGTCTTCAGGCGTAAAAATTATCGCTTCGGGTGGAGTTTCGTCTTTAGAGGACATTAAGAAGCTAAAAAAATATGAAGATTTGGGTATTGAGGGATGTATTATTGGCAAAGCTATTTATACCGGAGCGGTAGATTTGGCAGAAGCCTTGGCCGTAGCAAGGGAGAAATAGTATGCATACAAAAAGAATAATACCTTGCTTAGATGTTAAGGCGGGAAGAGTAGTTAAAGGCACTAACTTTGTGGAATTAAGAGACGCGGGCGACCCTGTAGAACTTGCCAGTATCTATGATGCAGAAAGAGCAGATGAATTAGTGTTTTTGGATATTACCGCTTCCGTAGAGAAAAGAAAATCTATGTTGGATGTTGTTAATCGCACGGCTGGTGAGGTGTTTATGCCCTTAACTGTGGGCGGCGGTATTACTACTGTAGAAGATATTAGAAATACCTTAAAAGCTGGGGCAGATAAGATATCGGTAAATTCTGCAGCAGTAAAAGATCCCATGCTGATTGCTCAAGGAGCTAAGCTTTTTGGCAATCAATGCATAGTATTAGCCGTAGATGCTAAACGTTCAGGCGAGGACAAGTGGGAAGTTTATGTAAATGGTGGTAGGACACCTACGGGCATTGATGCACTATGGTGGATAAAGAAGGCAGTTGCTTTGGGGGCAGGGGAAATACTTTTAACAAGTATGGACGCAGATGGGACTAAGGCGGGTTATGATATTCCTCTAACAAGGGCAGTGGCAGAAGCAGTATCTGTTCCTGTTATTGCCTCAGGTGGAGCAGGAGAATTAGAGCACTTTTATGATGTATTAACTTTTGGCAAGGCAGATGCAGTATTAGCAGCGTCTGTTTTTCATTATAAACAATTTACTATTAGTCAAGTAAAACAATATTTGGCTCAGCGCGGAGTGGAGGTAAGATTATGAAAATAGATTTTAGCAAATTGAAATTCGATGACAAGGGGTTAATCCCTGCTATTGTGCAGGATGTTAAAACGGATGCAGTTTTAATGTTGGCATATATGAATGGGGAATCATTAGCTCGTACGACAGAGACCGGATACACTTGGTTTTGGAGTAGAAGTAGGCAGGAGTTGTGGAATAAGGGAGCCACTAGTGGAAATACGCAAAAAGTAATAAATATAACTTATGACTGCGACGGGGATACTCTTCTTGTTAAGGTAGAACAAAAAGGAGTAGCTTGTCATAAGGGTGATTATTCCTGCTTTAACTATCCATTATGGAATAGTGTTGGTGGGCAGAACTTGCCAGTAGCATCAGATACTAAATTACCCGGTGTCTTATTTGAGCTTTATGATGTTATTCAGAATAAAAAACTTCATGGTGGCGAAAAATCTTATACTAAGTATCTTTTTATGTCAGGACAGGATAAAATCCTCAAAAAAGTTGGCGAAGAAGCCGCGGAAACAATTATTGCCTCAAAAAATAATAATAATGAAGAAGTTATTTACGAGATGAGCGACTTATGGTATCATTGTCTAGTGCTTTTGGCATATCATAATATTACTCCCGGAGAAATGCTAAGTGAGCTGGGAGGAAGACGCAGCAAGGAAAATAACAGCAAGTACTAATTATTATTGTTGCTGTGGCGGAAATGGATAATTTGGAGGCTACTATGACAAGATTGTTTGGGACAGATGGGGTACGGGGAGTTGCTAATTCTGAATTAACGCCGGAGTTAGCTTTTAGATTAGGACGAGCGGCTGCTATTTATTTTGGACGTGAAACGACAACGCCTAAGATTATTATTGGCAGGGATACACGTTTATCAGGGACAATGCTAGAGGCGGCTTTGGCAGCAGGTATATGCAGCGCCGGTGGTAATGCTCATCTATTAGGGGTAATTCCTACGCCGGCTGTATCTTTTTTAACAGAGAAATTAAAGGCTAATGCTGGTGTTGTCATTTCAGCGTCGCATAACCCCTTTGAAGATAATGGCATTAAATTTTTTTCACAAACAGGGCATAAATTACCGGATGCAGTTGAAGATGAAATAGAAAATATTGTAGCGACTCCTATTGATTACGAAAAAACGCCTACCGGGTCATCTTTGGGCAGAGTTATTTTGGAGACAGATAAGGGAGAATTGTATATAAAGCATATTGTGGAATGTGCAGATCATAGACTAAATGGCCTAAAAATTGTTATGGATTGTTCTAATGGGGCTAATAGTGAAATAGCACCCATAATACTAAGCGCTTTGGGAGCAGAAGTTATTCCTATTTTCAATCATCCAAATGGTATCAACATTAACAATGGTTGTGGTTCAACACATTTGGAAGCATTACAAAAAAAGGTTATAGAATGTGGAGCCAATGCCGGAGTTGCCAATGACGGTGATGCTGACCGCTGTTTGGTAGTAGATGAAATGGGTAAAGTATTAGATGGCGATCAAATTATGCTTATTTGTGCCCTTGAATTGATGAAGCAGCATAAGCTAAAAGATAATGTTTTAGTAACGACGGTTATGAGTAATGTGGGTTTGCACCAAGCTATGAAAAAATATGGTGGTAGTTGTGTTACAACTAGTGTAGGTGACCGTTACGTATTAGAGGAAATGATGAAAAATGGTTATAAACTAGGTGGAGAACAATCAGGACACATTATTTTTGCGGACTATGCTAAAACCGGTGACGGTATTTTGACTGCCATAAAGTTATTGGGAGCTGTTGCTCACAATAATCAGACTTTGTCAAAAATGGGGAGCTTAATGCAAATTTTCCCGCAGATTTTACTTAATGTGAGAGTAAAAGATAAACATGGATGGGAAGAAAATAAAAATATTGCCAAGATAACGGAAAAATATAAGCGGGAACTAGGCGATAATGGTCAAATATTGGTACGTGCTTCAGGCACAGAGCCTTTAATTCGTATTATGGCAGAAGGACCTGACCAGAGCGAACTAGAGTGCATAGCCGAGTCTATTGCTGTAGTTGTGCGGCAGGAGCTTGCTTAAGGTTAAAGGTTGACCAAATTGTTTAAAAATAGTATGATAGTAGCAATCACAAAGACGTGCCGCATGGGAATGCCACCTGTGCGGCTTGTTGTGTGCATGAAAGGAGCACGCAAAGGAAGATGCTTTGGAAATCAGCGCAAGTACCGTTTTGGCGGTAGACGAGGGAGAGGTTAATCGATTAGTCAGCGGGTGCCTCTCGGTTGACTGCAACCGTAAGCAGAATACAAAACTTGTCGGTAACGATGGGGACAAAATTTCTGTGGCAGTTTGGCAAGTAAATTATAGGAGGATACTACCATGTGCGGTATCGTTGGATATATAGGAGATAATCAGGCAATACCATTTTTACTTGACGGTATGAGTAAGCTGGAATACCGAGGCTATGATTCTGCAGGCGTAGCTGTATACGACAAAGGTAAGATTCGCATTGAAAAATGTGTAGGGCGTCTAGAGGCTCTAAAACAAAAATTAAAAGGAAATATGCCGGAAGGTACTATGGGCATTGGACACACTCGTTGGGCCACCCATGGCCGGCCTAGTGATGTTAATTCTCATCCACATGCTGATTCCAGTGGTGAGTTTGTTGTTGTGCACAATGGCATAATTGAGAATTATTTAGGACTAAAACAAGATTTGCAGGCTAAAGGCCATAACTTTCTCTCAGAAACGGATACAGAAGTCGTTGCACATTTAATGGCGGAGTATTACACAGGAGACTTTGAAGACACTGTCAAAAAAGTTTTGGGAATGATAGAAGGCTCTTATTCGTTAGTATTTATGTGTGCTAAGGACCCGGGTAAACTTATTTGTACAAAAAAATCAAATCCTTTGGTTATTGGCTTAGGAAATGGTGAAAATTTTATTGCGTCCGATATCCCGGCGATTATAGCTAAAACACGTCGTACATTTATTATGAGTGATGGTGAGATTGCCACAGTAACTAAAGATAATGTTTGGGTACAAGATATAAATGGTACTCCTATCAGTAAAAAGATTTTTGAAGTTAATTGGAATGCGGAGGCAGCTGAAAAAGGCGGTTTTGAACATTTCATGTTGAAAGAAATTTATGAACAACCAAAGGCTATGCGTGATACTATGCTTGGTAGGTTGGCTAAAACTAACGACGCCGTAGAATTTTCTGAATTAAATTGGACACCTGAAGAACTAAAGGGCATTAACAAGATTTTTATCGTAGCTTGTGGTACTGCTTATCATGCAGGGGTTGTAGGAAAATATTATATTGAACAAATGGCTAGAATATCTGTGGAAGTTGATATAGCTAGTGAGTTCCGTTATCGCTCACCAATTATTGATGGCAATTGCCTATGTATTGTAGTTAGTCAATCCGGTGAAACTATTGATACACTAGAGGCTTTGAAAGAAGCAAAACGCTTGGGAGCTCGTACTTTGGCTGTAACAAATGTTGTTGGTTCTTCTATAGCGCGTGAAGCAGACCAAGTGGTGTATACATATGCTGGTCCTGAAATTGCTGTAGCGTCTACAAAGGCATATACAACACAGCTTTTGATAATGCTTTTATTGTCTATGTACATTGCACAATTGCGCAATACTGTGACAGTAGACCGTTTGAAAGAGCTAATTATTGGTATTCGTGAAATACCGGAACAAATTCATAAGATGTTAGAAAATGTTGAACAGATTAAAATATTTGCGACAAAATATGGCAGCAGTGAGGATGCTTTCTTCTTAGGTCGTTCACTTGATTATGCGGTGGCCTTAGAGGGTGCATTAAAACTTAAAGAGATTTCTTATATTCATGCGGAGGCTTATGCTGCAGGTGAATTAAAACATGGCACTTTGGCGTTAATCGTAGAGGGCGTTCCTGTTATAGTTTTGGCAACACAGCCGGATGTATATGAGAAAACTATTAGTAATTTGCAGGAAGTCAAGGCTAGAGATGCGGTTGTTATTGGTATTGGCATGGAAGGTGACAAAAAACTTGCTCAGCATGCTGATCATGTTATATATATACCAAAGACCGATAAATATTTAGCACCTTTAGAAGCAGTATTGCCATTGCAATTATTAGCTTACTACGCAGCGCTTACCAGAGGCTGTGATGTGGATAAACCACGTAATCTTGCTAAGTCGGTAACTGTTGAATAAGAATAATATTTCCGGAGTCGTATTTAGAAAACAAGAAACCGACACTTCATTTTTAATAGAAGTGTCGGTTTTATTTTTATTTATACACCATCGCCATCAAAGGTAGGGATAAAATCAGTGTCAGCAGCTTCTTCCTCTTGAACAAAGCCGTCTTCAATATTACTGGAATACAAATAATTTTCTATTTCGTTGTATTCAGCAACTGATAATTTTCGATTAATTTCAGGGTAAATACTAGCATTTCCGCAAGGTATATATTGGTGCATAAGACTGAACATAACTTGTCCGGGTTTGAAATTATTAGATACCCAGTCAATAACAGCCTTGCTGTTTTCTAAATGGGTAGGCAATATTAGATGCCTTATAATTACTCCGCTAGTCATAATGCCTTCACTATCAAGTTTATAATCACCAACTTGTTTATACATTTCTTTTATGGCGGCTTTAGCTATACGGAAATATTCAGGTGCATTACTATATTTAATAGCAAGGCTATTATTACTGTACTTAAGGTCAGGTAGATAAATTTGTACTTTACCTTTTAATCTACCTAGAGTATCTAGGGTTTCAAAGCCGCTTGTGTTATACACTACAGGCACGGAAAGTGGCATTGACAGGCTTTTTAAAACGGCCTCTGTGAAGTGGGTAGGGGTAACCAAATTAATGTTGTGAGCGCCTTTAGCAATGAGTTCTTGGTAGATAGCCTGCAAGCGTTCAATTGTAATTTCTTTGCCCTTTCCTTGACAGCTAATATCGTAATTTTGGCAGAAGATGCAATGCAAATTACAACCGCTAAAAAAAACAGTGCCGCTGCCGCGGGTGCCACTAATGCACGGTTCTTCCCACATATGTAGGCCGGCTCTGGCTAAAATAGGGGCCATGCCGCAATGACAAGAGCCAAAGACTCCTTCAGAATGCATAGTTTGAGGTCTTTCTACTCCACAACGATGGGGGCAGACATAACATAGAGCCATAATAAAATCTCCTTATATAAAAAAGTGTATGGGCTATAGTTTTTGCTAGCGTTACTAAGCCAATATGATATTTTTTTTGCATTTTTCTACTCTATTTTAGCACAAATACTATCATGTGAACGAGTTTGCATGTATAATAATCGTATTAACAAAATAGGAAGTGTATAGATTAATGATATTATTCCCCTATGGTAAGGTAGTTCTGGTAACAGACAAGGAAAAGACACAGGTAGTGCAGATATTACGCGATAATTTAAAGAAAAATTCTATATTGCAAATGTTGTTTTCAAGATGTGATGATACTTGCGCAGGGTATTTAAATGGTTCGGTGCGCCGAAGCAATTTTCGTATAACGACCATTCGTAATGGTAGTAACACTTTTAAACCTATTTTTAAGGGAGAATTAGAATCTAAAGAGGGTAAGACTATTATCCATATTAAAGCTCGTCTAAATATTGTTATTATAGGTTTTATATTTGTTTGGTTTGAATTTTATGGCAGACTTATATTTTCTGATTTTACCAATGTTGCTAATTGGGGTGGCAAGGCAATTGTTTTGCCTATACTTGTTACCATAGTTCTTTATGGTATTATAGACTATTTTTTTTGGAAAGAATTCAAAGCTTTTAAAGAACAAATTTGTGCTTTGTTGGATGCAGAACCAATAGAATAAAAACAAAAGCGAAATCATGTTGTGACGTTTATTGACAAGAGAGGCTCTCAATTGTATAATTTAGGCATGAGATTATGTAACTGACGGAAGTGGATAACCACGTGGAGCATAATCATGATTAGCCGACCGTCTGGGCAGAAAGTTGCCTAGAGTGGCGGCTTTTTTGATGTACGAGAAGGAGGATTACTCTATGAAAGATTTAAAATTAAAGTATGGCTGCAATCCAAATCAAGATCCAGCACGTATTTTTATGCGTGATGGCGGTGATTTGCCTATTGAAGTGTTAAATGGACGTCCCGGGTATATTAATTTTCTTGATGCCTTTAACAGCTGGCAATTAGTCAAGGAACTAAAAGAAGCAACAGGTTTGCCTTCTGCAGCTTCTTTCAAGCATGTTAGTCCAGCAGGTGCCGCAGTTGGGCAGCCAATGAGTGATACCCTTAAGAAGATTTACTATGTGGATGATTTGAAGTTATCCCCTTTAGCTACTGCATATGCTCGTGCTCGTGGTGCTGATCGCATGTCTTCGTATGGCGATTTTGTAGCTTTGTCTGATGTTTGTGACGAAGAAACTGCTACCATGTTGTCACGTGAAGTATCTGATGGTGTTATTGCTCCGGGGTATACGGACAAAGCTTTGGAAATATTGCGCAAAAAACGTAAAGGTTCGTATAATGTTATTAAAATTAATTCAGCCTATAAACCAAATCCCATAGAGACAAAAGAAGTCTTTGGCATTACTTTTGAGCAGGGGAGAAATGAAGTTAAAATTAATAAGAAATTGCTTTTAGAGCGACCAACAAAAAATAAAAGCATTCCTGAATTAGCACAAAGAGATTTGCTTATAGCTTTAATTGTACTGAAGTATACCCAGTCAAATTCTGTTTGTTACGTAAAAGATGGTCAAACTATTGGTGTAGGGGCAGGACAACAGTCTCGTGTACATTGTACCCGTTTGGCAGGAGCAAAAGCGGACAACTGGTGGTTAAGACAAAACCCCAAGGTTTTAGGTTTGCCATTTAAAGAGGCTATTCGCAGGCCAGATCGGGATAATACCATTGATGTATATATTTCAGATGACTACATGGATGTTTTAGCTGATGGAATTTGGGAACACTTCTTTACAGAAAAACCACAAGTATTAACAAAGGAAGAAAAAAAAGCGTGGCTTGGTACCTTGCATGGTGTAGCACTGGGATCTGATGCTTTTTTCCCCTTTGGCGATAATATAGAACGTGCACATCGTAGTGGCGTAGACTATATTGCTCAAGCAGGTGGGTCTATACGTGATGATAATGTCATTGAAACCTGTGATAAATATAACATAGCCATGGCTATGACGGGGCTTCGTTTGTTCCATCATTAACAGTTAATGTAATTAAAAAGCCTTCACTTGGATGATATCTAAGTGAAGGCTTTTGTGCTCTTTATTAAACTGATTATTTTGTTCTTGCAGTTTTTAATTCATTGGCTGTAAATTTTGTCCCTTGCATACTCGCAGCTAATAAATCCGCTTCATCAAGATTAGCATTAGTCAGGTCTGCTAGATTCAAATTTGTGTCGCGCAAAATGGCGTTGGTTAAATTTGCGTTTGTCATATTTGCTTCCGTCAAATTCGCTTTTTGTAGTTTTGCGTTATAAAGATTGGCATTAGTTAGATTGGTAGAGCGCAAATCTGCATTATAAAGCCAAGATTGTGCCAGATTTGTGGAAACAAAATTAGCTAAATGACCATTTATATAATCAAAATTAGCTTCTTGCATATCGGCAACATAAAAATTGGCGAAGGTAAGCAAGGCGTAAGAAAAATTTGTGCGAAAAGCTTTGGTGCCAACTAGTGAGGCCCTATTTAAGCAGGCTCTATAAAAATTTGCTGAGGATAAATCGGCACCATCCAAGTCTGCTCCCGCTAAGTAGGCAGTTTTCACATTAGCTTTCACTAAATCAGCACTCCTTAAATTAGCGTTTTCTAGAATTGCACCTTCTAAATTAGCAAAACACAAGTTAGCTCCGGAGAGATTAGCTCCGGTCAAATCCGCATTTTGCAATTGGGCCCCTGACAGGTCTCCGTTAGGGCAATTTTTACTAGACAAAAGGGTGTTAACATCCCCTTGACTGTAGGCATAGACAGGTGTAAAGAAACATAATAAAGCACATGTAAAAATAAGTATTTTTTTCATTAGTACACCTATTCTTCCAAAAGATCTAAAAAGTTTTGTGGGTCGTTCGGTAGGCAGGAAATAATTTTCCAAGGTTTATATTCGTTTAGTTGTGCATCTGTGTATGAAGATCCTGCGGTTACTATTAGACATTTAACGCCAATAGCGTTAGCACACATTATATCATGGGGTGTATCACCAATGACATAAATGTCGGCGCTATTAATTTCAGGATTTTGTACATAAATTTTCTGAAAAGCAGCTTGAGCAAGAATCTTACGATCTTCACTAATTTCCCCAAAGGTACTAAGTTGATAATTGAAATATTTCTGCACACCATAGTAAGATACTTTTTCATAAGCAGCTCTACTGCAATTGCCTGTTAAGAGGGCAGAACAATAATCTTTCTTGGTACTAAGAAAGTCTAAGGTTTCATTTACATTTGGTAATAAACTACCCTTGTGAGTGGCTAAAAATTGTGGCAAAATTTTATTATAGGTAATAAGTAAACCTGCGGCATCAGAAGCAGTACACTTACCTTTAATTTCTGTAATTGCATTTTTTATTATAAATGAATCGGTGCGTCCGGCTAAACTATGGGAAAACTCGAAATCATTTTTGCCATAACGAATACGCATACTTTCTTTTAAAGCATCAATACCTGCTCTTTGAGTTAATAATAACGTTCCATCAATATCCCAAAATAAATATTTCATATTTCCTCCTATCTATCTATTTATTGTAACATAAATTTTGCAATAAAAAAGGGCTTTCCTTTGCAGAAAACCCTACAACGATTTTATAGAGATTTTGGTTTTAACACTAGCTTTTTTAACACTTCTCCCGCGTGTTTGGCACGGCGGATAGTTTTAATCTGCGAACGAAGATGAGGCTTCATATCGAATTGAGAACCGAAGTCGCCACGTTGTAAGAACGTAATTTTTGACTTATCAGGAGAAAATTCTTTGCGTAAGAAAATAGCAAGCTTTTCTGGGCTTGCAGTATCATTTACCGTAAAAATATCAGCAGCTACAAAACCTAAAACAGGGTAGACGTGAACATTAATGTGACCACGATTACACGGAATGATAAAGGAAAATTCACCGTCTCCTTGGTCATCATTATAATATATGGATTGTTTTTCCATGCCGTACTCAGTAGTAGCTCTTTCTAAGACTTCTCTTACAAGATCTTTATTGGAGATAATATTACCGTTGCAACTGTACATATCAATAGCAATCTGTGTCCCTTTGAATTTCACCTAACGTACACATCCTTATTAAACGATTTAGTGTTGTAATTATAGCTTATTTAGTAGTTTGTGTCAAAAAAATAAGGTGACAGTTAGTTGTAAAGAGATACAAAGGGTGAAGTAGGCAGTAGAAAAATTAAGGCAAAAAGCGGATTTAGCAAAAAATATACGCATAAACCGGTTTATATCATTTTTAGCATAATTTTAACCTATTGGTCAGAAAAAAAGTGGTTATAATGCTAATGAAAGAATTAATGGCAGTACTAGCATTAGTGGTGCTTTTTATGGGATTAAAGAACTTGAACAGGCAGTGATGATTTCACAGTTGTTTGTGGTTTAACGTGATGAAAGGCAGTTTTATATAATTCAATATGCTATAATAGTTGCATTATAGTAGAGCATGAGGTGTATTTATGGAGGAATTAGAGGTTTTAATAGAAAACATAGTTTTTCAATCAGCTGATAATGCATTTTGTGTTTTCCGCGCTAAAAGCAAGGAAACAGGAAGCGTTTGCGTAGTTTATCGTGGCATTGCACCTTTTGTTGGAGAAGTTGTTAAGATGAAAGGCAAGTGGGGGCAACATCCTAAATTCGGCAGGCAATTTCAAGCAACTATTTGGCAATCAGTTAAACCTTCTACAGCTGTTGGTATAGAACGATTTTTGGGTAGCGGAGCCATTCATGGGGTGGGTAAAGCTATGGCTGCACGTATTATAGAACGTTTTGGTGATACTGCACTGGAAATTATTAGCACTGATCCTTACCGCTTGACCGAAATTGCAGGAATCGGTAAAAAGAAGGCTGAGGATATTATAAATTCTTATGCAGCTCTTAGCGATATGCGTGAACTAATGGTGTTCCTAGAAGAACATGGTATTAGTTCAAATTATGCACCAAAATTGCAAGCGACATACGGTTCTACAGCTATTACTCGTATTGAAAATAATCCTTATTGTTTGGCTACTGATGTTGTTGGCATAGGATTTAAAACTGCTGATAAAATCGCGTTGGCGTTAGGACATGATTTCAACGATAGTGAGCGTATTAAAGCTGGAATAAACTATGCTCTTTTACAGGCATCCTCTCAAGGACATACTTGTGTTCCTGATAATACCCTCTTGGAAGTTACAGCAGGCCTTTTGCAAATTGATGAATTGGAAGCTGCGGAGGTTTTTAATCAGTTAATAAAGGCTGATTTAGTGCGGACAGAAACTTTAGGGGGAGTACGTCTTGTATACCCTGAGTACCTATATAGAGCAGAAACAGGCGTAGCTCATAGATTGTTGGCTCTAAGGGATAACGTTAATAAATTGTGGAAAGTAGATTATCAGACTATTGTAAAAAACTGGGAAGACCAAGAACATATTGAACTGGCCGAAGAACAAAAAGAAGCGGTTAAAGCGTCTGTAGAGCATGGAGTTTTTGTTTTAACTGGTGGACCTGGAACAGGTAAAACAACAGTGGTTAAGGGCATCTTGTCGGTGCTGGAGAAGGCTGGTTGTAAGATTTTATTGGCAGCACCTACAGGTAGAGCTGCTAGACGATTATCAGAGTCAGCAGGGCAGAGTGCTACTACAGTGCATCGCCTGCTAGAATACACTCCTGCAGGTGATGGACAATTTTGGGGAAGAAACGAAGAAAATCCTTTGGAGGCGGATGCTATTATTGTTGATGAAGCTTCCATGCTGGATATTGCTTTAATGTATTATTTGTTAAGAGCAATACCCATTGGTTGTCGCTTGATTTTAGTAGGAGATGTGGACCAGCTCCCATCTGTTGGGCCAGGCTCAGTTTTGAAGGATATTATTCGCAGTAAATCTATGCCTGTAGTACGTTTAGAGAATGTTTTCAGGCAAGCAGAATTAAGCCCTATTGTACGTAATGCCCATAGAATTAATCGTGGATTGTCACCGGAATTTGAAGTTGGCAGTGAATTTACTTTTCATGAATTTGAACAGGAAGAGGAAGCAGCACAATTCGTGGTAGACCTTTACGCCAAGCTTACAGGAAATGGTAAATGGCAAGATGTACAAGTTTTGTCCCCTATGCATAAAAATCCCTGCGGTGTGCAAAATCTTAATGCAATGATACAAAAACGCATGAATCCACCACGTCCAGGGAAAGGTGAAATTAATACGGGGGGCATTATTTTGCGGGTAGGCGATAAGATTATGCAAATTCGCAATAATTATGAAAAGGATGTTTTTAATGGAGATATTGGCTGTATTAAATCTATTAATGGCAGAAATATTGTGGCGGATTTTCCTGATAGAGCCGAAGGAGAGGATGTAACCTATGCTGCCGGAGAAATTGATGATTTGCAGCTAGCTTATGCTATGAGCGTACATAAAGCCCAAGGAAGCGAATATGGAACAGTAATAATGCCTTTTGTGCGCAGTCATTATATGCTTTTGCAAAGGAACTTGTTGTATACAGGAGTTACTAGGGCAAAGGGGAAGGTAGTTTTAGTTGGCAGTTATAGTGCACTTAATATAGCAGTAAATAATGATAAAACAAGAAAACGGTATTCACTTCTTGCGGAAAGACTACAAGATATACAAAATTTCAATTAAGCAATATTCTACAATATAAGTTATAGGAGAGGCTTATCTTCTCATTTATGCAATAGAGGTGCCAGGATATGATGAAATTTTTATGTTTGCTAGAGGACGTATTTTTCCCTGCCAAATGCTTAAATTGTCATGGAAAGGTGCAAAAACAAGAGCTGTTTTGCGCTTCTTGCCGAAGGCAGCTACAGGATATACGCTTTTTACATCCATTAGGCTATGGATGCAGGAACTTAGATGGTATTTGTCTATTATATAGCTATGAACGAGGCGTGAAGACTGCTTTGCATAAAATCAAGTTCGAAGAAAAACGACAGTTATTACCTCGTGTTGCCGAAGAAATGAAAAAGGTTTGTTATTGTGCAGATTTGACTACAAACTGGAACTTATCAGATAATATGTTGCTGATACCGGTTCCAACAGATACTTCTAGATTTAAGGCGAGAGGTTATGATGTTCCCACTGGTATTTTTAAGCAGTGGGGAGAAAGAGAGGAGCTTATTTGGTGTGAGGCCTTAGAAAGAGTCTTACCAACTGTTCCGCAATATGGACTTAATAAAAACAAACGGCGGCAAAATGTGAAAAATTGCTTTTCTGTGCGTGGAAACGTACGTGGTAAAGACATTTTTTTAGTTGATGATATTTTTACCAGTGGAGCAACAATGGACGAAGCGGCTAAAACTTTGAAAAGAGCAGGAGCTGCTAAAATATGGGCTTTGGCGTTCGCCGGAGGGGCACAAGTTTAGCTTAATGGGGTTAATATTTTCAGAATTTTGACGACAAAAAAAGGCGACATAATGTCGCCTTTTTTATTTTATATAATAGCATTAGTCCCATTTTTTATATTGGGTGTAAGTGCTTTTAAGAAAGCTTGTACAACGTCTGGATCAAAATGAATGCCGGCTAGATTGTGCAATTCTTTTACAGCGATTGTATGGGATTTCTCCCAATTTTTGGTACAAGGATTAATGGTGCGGTCATAGTAGTTGGCTACGGAGATGATTCTAGATCCAAGAGGAATATTTACACCTTTTAATCTTTTCGGATATCCGGTTCCATCCCAATTTTCATGGTGGTGAAGTATTATTTTCATAATGTGACTGAATTCAGGAATATTTTCCAACATACTGGACCCAGCCAAAGCGTGGTTTTTATAGGTAGAAAACTCTCTGGTACTTAGATAAGGGTATTTAACTAAAATCGTGTTAGGAATCGCTAAATGTCCGATATCATGCAACAAGGCTGCTGTTTTTATACAAGCTACCTCAGCTAGGGGAAGACCCATTTTTGCTGCCGTACTTACAGAATAATTTGCCACTTGTTGGCTATGTAGATATAAGGAACTATTCTTTTTTTCGAGCATCTTCAGGAAGAATTCGATAGTTTCTAAAGAATCTTCATCTGATGGGAATTCTAAAAATTGTGGTATCGTAAGCATGTTAATCCACCTTCATAGGTTTCTTTGAAACTGCTAATAGTATACTATAAAAAAAACGGTTTGTGGTAAGAAAATTTAAGTTGCTAAAATCTCTTGTTGCCACTATAATTGGGAAGTAAACAACTCAGGTCTGTGGTTGAAAGTCGATGCCAGTTGCAGGCAAAACGATCCACGTAAGCAATCAAAGTATTGTGAGCACGGTGCAGCTTAGGTGTAAGACCTGCCGCGAAAAGCGAGAGAGGTATTAGTGGGGAGCTAAGGCTTATGAGCAAACCCTCCAGCAGGCGAGTGTGGGGGCGAAAACCAGGTCAGCTGGGTTGTTTATATCTAACGTTGTAATAAATGGCTTTTTACATAAAATCGTACAAAATATTGCACTTTATTATAGCCCTGTTGTATAATGAACAAATAAAACAATTAGGGGGAACTACCATGAAGAAGATTTTTCTTGTAATAATGATGCTATTTGTTGCTATGGGACTTTTAGCAGGTTGCGGAAACAAGAAACCTACTGAAAGAGTTTTGCGTTTTGGTACAGAGCCTACTTTTGCACCTTTTGAATTTCAAAAGGAAGGTAGTAAAGAATACACGGGGTTTGATATGGATTTGGCACGAGCCATTGGTAAAAAAATCGGTGCTAAGGTAGATATCGTGAGTATGGGATTTGATGGTCTTATTCCGGCACTTAATGCTGGTAATCTTGATGCAATAGCTGCTGGTATGTCTATAACACCTGAGCGGTCTAAGAATGTAGAATTTTCCGTACCTTATTATCAGTCAGGCTTAGCTGTCATGGTCAAAAAAGATAATAATACAATTAAAGGTATGGAAGACTTAAAAGGTAAAAAGATTGCGGTACAGATTGGTACGACAGGTGCTATGGAGGCACACAAGATTTCTAAAACCGAGGTTGTTGAATTTAATACTAATACGGAAGCTGCATTAGAACTGAAAAATGGTGGCGTTGATGCGGTAATTAATGATTTACCGGTTGTGGCTTACTTTTTACACCAAGGCGGCGGTAGTGATTATGCAAAAATCGTTGGCAAAACTGTAAGCGCTGAAAATTATGGTATAGCGGTGAAAAAAGGCAATAAAAAATTGGCCGAAGAAATCAACAAAGCAATAGCTGATTTGAAGAAAGATGGAGAATACGCTGAAATTTATAAAAAATGGTTTGGTGATGTAGCTATAGCTAAGTAATACTTAGTTGTTATAAGCGGAGAACATATAGCGCCTGGCGCCTAAGGTGTTCTCCGTTTTTAAATTTGCTTCCTCGTAAGTTATGCCGTAATGGCAAGAAATATTTTTTTGCCTGAGGGGATGCAGAAGGAGTGTGTCAAGTGAATTTTGAAATAATAGCCCAATCCATGCCACTATTGCTGGCGGGCGCAGGTATAACTATAGAGATTTCAGCATTGAGTGTTGGCCTAGGCCTTTTAATCGGCATCGTTGTTGGAGTATGCAGAGTATGTAATAATAAACCTTTAAGATATTTTTCAGCATTTTATGTGGAAATTATTCGTGGAACACCGCTTTTGGTACAAATTTTTGTGGTTTATTTTGCTTTGCCTATGGTTACAGGTTCTAGGGTAGATCCTTTTGTAGCAGCTATTGCTGCTTGTTCTATTAATAGTGGAGCCTATGTAGCAGAAATATTTAGAGGCGGCATTCAATCTATAGATGTGGGTCAAATGGAAGCAGGTAGGTCTTTGGGACTTACTTGGTCTCAGACTATGCACTTTATTATTTTGCCACAGGCTTTTAAACGTATTATTCCTCCTTTGGGGAATGAATTTATAGCTATGTTAAAAGATTCCTCCTTGGTTTCCGTTATAGGGTTTGAAGAGTTGACACGTCGTGGGCAGCTTATTATTGCGCGTACTTATGCATCATTGGAAATTTGGATGGCAGTAGCTTTTATTTATCTAGTAATGACCTTTACTATTTCACGCTTTGTTGCTTATTTAGAGCGGAGGTATCGTAATGATTAAAATACGAGGATTAAAGAAAAACTTTGGCAATTTAGAAGTACTAAAAGGCATAGATTTAGACGTTGCAGAAAAAGAAGTTGTTGTAATTATAGGACCATCCGGTTCAGGTAAGAGCACACTTTTGCGTTGTATTAATTATCTGGAAGAACCTACATCAGGAACTATAGAGATTGATGGCATGGAACTTACAAGTGAAGCTAATATTAACGCGGTACGTAGGGAAGTAGGCATGGTTTTTCAACGTTTTAATCTTTTCCCGCATATGACGGTTTTAGAAAACTTAAAATTGGCACCCATGAAGGTGCGCAGTATATCTCAAGGTGAGGCAGAAAATATGTCTCTGGAACTGCTTGAGAAAGTGGGATTGGCTTCTAAAGCAAACTCTTATCCAGAACAATTATCAGGTGGGCAACAGCAACGTGTAGCTATTGCTAGAGCTTTGGCCATGAAGCCCAAAGCATTGCTTTTTGATGAACCAACGTCAGCTTTAGATCCTGAGATGATTAATGAAGTGCTGGATGTTATGAAAGAGTTGGCCCACGAAGGTATGACCATGGTTGTCGTAACCCACGAGATGGGTTTTGCTCGTGAAGTTGGTAGCAGAGTGGTTTTTGTAGATGGTGGTATGATTTTGGAGGAAGCTCCGCCCAAAGAGTTTTTTGCTAATGCCAGTAATGAACGGACTAGACGATTTTTGTCTAAAATACTTTAAAGTTCACAAAAAAGATAACATATTCCTGCTTTATTTTCACGTGTTTAGCAGGAATATGTATAGTTTTGGCGAATATAATAATTAAGAACTAAGTGGACAAGGGTTCACTTATAGAGGAGGTCTTAATTATGACAGTAAACGTTCGTGGTAAAAACATCGACGTAACACCGGCTTTAAGAGACTATGTAGAGAAAAAAGTACTAACTATTACAAAACAGTTTAAAGTGGTAGGAGAAATTTCTGCAGTTATGCGTGTAGAAAAAGATCAACATATAGTGGAAATAACGGTACCTGCTAGTGGTATTGTTTTGAGAGCGCAAGAAAACACTAAGGACATGTATTCTTCCATTGATTCTTGTGTAGATAAAATAGAGAGACAGATTCATAAGTATAAAACACGTTTAATGCGTCGCAAATACAGCAATTTCAGAGATGAATTCATTGCTGCAGCTCCAAAAGATGAAGTAGATGATGGGGAATTTGCAATTGTGCGAAACAAAAAATACGTGTTAAGACCTATGAATGTACAGGAAGCAGTTATGCAGATGAATCTTTTAAACCATGATTTCTTTGTATATTTTGATGATGCCACCGAGGAAGTAAGCGTTATTTATCGCCGAAAGAATGGTGATTATGGCTTGATTGCTCCAAAAATTAAATAAGTTCATGAAAATTTTACAAAAAACCTAGGGCAGTTGCCCTGGGTTTTTTGACTTTTAATGTCTAGTCTGATAAAATTATTGGATAGGCATGGTGGGCATTTGACCCAGAAGCTAATGAGGAGTGATCGTGTTGCTCGAAACACTTATGAAAAAAATATTCGGAGATCCGAATGCAAAAGAGTTGAAGATCTGTCAAGGCTATGTTGAGCAGATTAATGCGTTGGAACCGGAGATGGTAAAACTAAGCGACGCAAGCTTATATGCCAAGACTTCAGAATTTAAATTGCGTTTATCAAAAGGCGAAACCTTAGATGATATTTTAGTGGAAGCATTTGCTGTTGTGCGAGAAGCAGCCCGCCGTGTTTTAGGGTTGCGGCATTTTGACGTTCAACTTATAGGTGGTTGTGTGTTGCATAGAGGCAAGATAGCTGAAATGCGTACAGGTGAAGGTAAAACTTTGGTTGCCACGTTGCCTGTGTATTTAAATGCACTGACAGGTCAAGGCGTTCATGTGGTTACTGTTAACGAGTACTTAGCTCGCCGTGATAGCGAGGACATGGGGCGTGTCTATAGATTCTTGGGCTTGACAGTAGGATTAGTCAAGCATGAAATGGATTTTCCTGAGAGAAAAGCTGCTTATGCTGCTGACATTACCTATGGTACTAACAATGAATTTGGGTTTGACTATTTGCGCGATAATATGGTTGTATCGGTGGACCAAATGGTGCAAAGACCTCTTAGTTTTGCCGTTGTCGACGAAGTTGATAGTATTTTGATTGATGAAGCTCGTACTCCTCTTATTATTTCAGGGCCAGGGGAGAAATCTACAGATTTGTATAAGACCTTGTCACATATAGTTGCCCAACTGACTGTTGGTGAAGATAATGATTATACTGTTGATGAAAAATTGAAAACAGTTTCTCCCACCGAAAAGGGTATAGCTAAAGTAGAAAAGCTTTTGGGTGTGAAAAACATGTATGAAGGCGAAGCAGGAGTAGATTTTTCACATCAATTAATGCAGGCTTTAAAGGCTAAGGCACTTATGCTTCTAGATCGTGACTATGTGGTTAAAGATGGCGAAGTAATTATAGTTGATGAGTTTACAGGGCGTTTGATGTTTGGACGTCGTTTTTCGGAAGGCCTGCATCAAGCAATTGAAGCAAAAGAAGGCGTTAAAGTTGAACGTGAAAGTCAAACTTTGGCTACTATCACCTTTCAGAACTACTTCCGTATGTACAAAAAATTATCAGGCATGACGGGTACAGCTAAAACTGAAGAACAAGAATTCCAGAAGATTTATAGGCTGGATGTTATTGTTATACCAACTAATAAACCAATGGTTCGTATTGACTATCCGGATGTTATTTATAAAACAAAGAAGGCTAAATACAAGGCAGCAGCAGATGATATTGCGGAATGTCATAAAACCGGCAGGCCTGTTCTGGTTGGTACTACGTCAATCCAACAATCTGAGGAATTATCTGAAGTTTTGAAACATCGTGGAATTAAACATAATGTACTAAATGCGAAGTTTCATGAAAAAGAGGCTGAAATAATTGCTGACGCCGGTCAATATGGGGCTGTTACTATTGCTACAAATATGGCTGGACGTGGTACTGATATTGTATTGGGCGAAGGCGTCCCTGAACTTGGCGGTTTGCATATAGTAGGTACAGAGAGACATGAATCAAGACGTATTGATAACCAGTTGCGCGGACGTTGCGCTCGTCAAGGTGATCCTGGGTCTACGCGTTTTTACCTTTCCCTTGAAGATGATTTAATGCGCTTATTTGGGTCTGATAATATATCCGGCATTATGGATAAGCTGGGAATGGAAGATGATGAGCCTATTGAACATAAGTTAGTAACACGTTCAATTGAATCTGCTCAGAAAAAAGTTGAGTCACGTAACTTTGATATGCGTAAACATGTTCTGGAGTATGATGATGTTATGAACCAGCAACGTGAGGTTATTTACGAACAACGTCGCAGAATACTTATGAAAGGTGATTTGAAAGAAAATATTATTGATATGATTAACCGTTTGGTTGATCGTACTATGACTATGTATGCACCACCTGAGGTGTATTCTGAGGAATGGGATTTGCCGGCTATGATTGCTTATGCCGAGGAATTTTATGCTCCTGAAGGTAAGCTTACAGTGGAGCATTTGCAAACCTTGAGCCGAGAGGAACTTGATGAGTATTTACATGAGTTAGCCATTAATCACTACGAGGAACGCGAAAAAATGATGGGTTCCGGAGTAATGCGCGAATTGGAAAACTTGGTCATGTTAAAAATTGTAGACAGCCAATGGATGGAACATCTAGATGCTATGGATATGCTGCGTGAGGGCGTAGGTTTGAGAGCCTATGGACAAAGAGATCCTTTAGTAGAATATAAGTTTGAAGCTTACGATATGTTTGAAGCTATGAAAGGTGCTATTCAAGATGATGTAGTAAGATATATTTATCGGGTTAATTTGGTATCTCAGCCCAAGGTGGAAGATCATTTGGCTAATGCCTCGGTGAACAATCCAAGTGGGGATAGTGAGAATGAGAAAAAACAGCCTTTGCATAATAAAAATGAAATAGGGCGCAATGATCCTTGTCCCTGTGGTAGTGGGAAAAAGTATAAAAACTGTTGCGGAAAAGAAAAATGATGTTAAACGAAGTCAGGGTCATAAGGCTCTGACTTTGTTTGGGTTATGTTTAATTTGTTTTGAAAGGGCGTGTGAAACTTGCTTATAGAAGAATTAAGACCAGAGATTGCTAATTTAAAACTTAAGCTTGACGAAATGAGGGGATCTCTTTGACGTTGTTCGCAAAGAGGATCGAATTGCTGAATTAGAACACAAGATGGCAGAACCGGGTTTTTGGGATGATCCTGATGCCGCGCAAAAAATGTCTCAAGATGTCAATGGACTGAAAGAAGAAACAGGAATTTTCCGCTCATTAGAACAACGAGTGGAGGATTTGGATATTATGTGGGAAATGGCCATGGAAGAAAATGACGATAGTATCCAAGGTGAGATGGAGGAGTCGTTAGCTAAAGCAAAGGCTGATGTAGAGCATTTAGAAATGGGTATGTTGTTATGCGAAGAATATGATGCCAACAACGCTATTTTGACTTTGCATGCCGGCGCCGGCGGAACTGAGGCTCAAGATTGGACTTCTATGCTACTTCGTATGTTCACACGTTTTGCTGAACGTGAAGGCTATCAGGTTGAAATGTTAGACTTCCTTCCCGGTGATGAAGCTGGAGTGAAAAGCTGTACACTGGCTATCAATGGTCACAATGCCTACGGATATTTAAAGTCAGAAAAGGGCGTACATCGTTTAGTGCGTATTTCACCCTTTGATGCTAATGCTAGGCGTCATACTTCATTTGCAGCGGTTGATGTTATGCCGGAAATTGATGATAATGTGGAAATAGATATTAACACGTCAGATTTGCGTGTAGATACTTATAGAGCAAGTGGCGCAGGGGGACAACATGTAAATAAGACTTCATCTGCCGTGCGTATGACACATTTACCAACAGGAATAGTAGTACAGTGCCAAAATGAACGGTCACAAATCCAAAATAGGGCACGTTGTATGCAATTGTTACGGGCTAAGTTATTTGAGTACGAAAAAAAGAAGCAAGATCAGTTAAAAAGCGACATAGCTGGAGACTATCAGGCGATTGAATGGGGAAGCCAAATTCGTTCTTATGTTTTTCAGCCCTATACTATGGTTAAAGATCATCGTACAAATGCAGAAACAGGTAATGTTCAGGCGGTAATGGATGGAGATTTAGAAAAGTTTGTTGAAGCTTATTTGCGTAGCTTGAGAAAAGCAGTGTGATTTTTGAGGACAGAATAGGAGTCGCATTTTGAAAAAGAACTATAATAAATTTTTGGTACTAATTATACTTGTTGGTTTGTTTTTTTCACTGTATTTAAATTGGCAACGTTACAAAGTAGAAAAGGCTAATACTACCGTTGAAACGGTAATGGAATATGCAGCTATTACAAGACTTGCAAATTCAGAGGGTATTCCTGAGAGAGAAGCCCTACAAATTTTCAAGGATAAAGGCGTTACTACTTTGGCCCTTTTTGATACAACTCTTGATAAATTAGCTAATGCCGGTGCTGTTTCAGTGATAACTGGAGCAGAACTTTTGCATGCCCAAAAACTGGGACAATTGGCACCTGAGTGGCAGTCTATTGTACAAAGTACTGAATTTAATAGTGCTGCTGTTTATATATCTCAAGGAAAGAGTCATAGAGCATTGCAAGATGTAGAAGAGGATATTGCATTACGCTTCGGCAAAAACCGCCTGAAAGTTCTGAGTCAGGAACCAAAAATTCTACAATTCACCGGAGATTTAGATATGATTAAGGATCATTTCTCTACTGATGAACAAAAAGGTGTCAGAGAAATGGATTTAGGGATATCTTCGGACGAATTAGCGGCGGCCAAAGAGGCTGGGTTCATGGTTATGGTTCGACCGGTAAATTATAGTGTCCCTTATACTGAAAATGCAGCAAGTTCCAAGAAACAAATTGATGCTTTTTTTGCTCGCTTGGATGCTAGTGGTGCAAAGGTTTCTTCTCTTGTGCCAAGTGGAAAAACTGTTTTGGGATTTAAGACAGATATGCCCTATGTGGCAAAAAAAATGCAAGAACGCAAAATAACACTTGGTATGGTAGAGGGAGTCACCCAGTTGCAATTTGCACCGGCAGAAGGGCTGACGGAATTGGCAAAGTTAACGGGATATCAAGTGGCGCGAACTTATGTCATTGACAAAATAGAGCAAAAACGTATGTCGATGTATGATGCTTTCCGTAGGTGGGCTCTGTCTGATGAAGAACGTAATATTCGCATAAACTATGTTAAAACTTTTCTGACCCCCAGAGACGGCAAAACGCTTTTGGCTACAAATGTTGATTATGTGGACAAAATTTGTCGTAGCGTTGAACAAAAAGGTTTTGCTAGTGGTGAGGCGGGAATTTTCAAACCGTATCTTTCCAATCCCTTTTTAATCTTACCATTAATTTTTGCGGTAGTAGCGGCATGGGTAATATATGCAGGTCTCTTGTTTAATTTATCAGACCGTAAACAATATATCTTATTATTAATTGGCGGGCTTTTGCTTAGTGCAGGGCTGTTTGTACCAGGCAAATACACTATAGTACGACTTACGGTAGGACTGGGCTCAGCAACTATGATTCCTGTTTTATCAATGAGTTATATTATGCAGTTATGGGAAAAACATAGAAATGATAGAGAAACTTTATTTGGCATTATAAGAATAGCTACGCTGGAATTAGTCGCAGCTGTTTTGTTTTCGTTGATTGGTGGAGCAATTTTAGCAGCTATTTTGAGCGATATTCGTTTTCTTTTAGAAATAGATATCTATCGCGGCGTTAAATTAACCTTCTTATTGCCAGTATTGTTAATGGCAGCGTTGTTTTGCAAATCTCATTCATTATGGGATGGTGACAGGGTGGAAGCGGGTATTATTAAACGCATATCTAATGTATTAAACAAACCACTTAATTTTAAGTTAATTATGTGGTTGGGTCTTTTAGGTTTTGTCGCATGGGTGTTTATTGGACGTAGCGGTCATACTGAAGGGGTTCCTGTACCGGATATTGAAATGAAGCTCCGTTTATTTTTGGAACGAGCAATGTATGCACGACCACGGGAAAAAGAGTTTATGATTGGGCACCCTGCTTTTTATTTAGCGGCTTATGCTGCGTACAAAAAGTTACCTAATATGTTTTATTTAGTATTTGTTTTGTTGGCAACTATTGGACAAGCATCTTTAGTGCAAACCTTTGCTCACATGAGAACACCTATTATTATGTCGTATATACGTGCGTTCGATGGTTTAGCACTGGGGATTATTTTGGGAATTATAGCTATAGCTATTTTTGCTTTTATCTATCCATATTTGCAAAAGTTGCAAAGGAGGATGTAAGGCGATGAGTAAGATTTTACTATCCGGCTATTATGGTTTTGCTAATGCTGGAGATGAAGCTATGCTAACTGCAATTGTTTCTGCCTTACGTCGTGAAATTCCAGACGTGGAAATTACTGTATTATCAGGTAATCCTGCAGTAACTGCGGCAAAGTATCAAGTAAAGTCTCTTAATCGTTTTGATGCTCTAGGGTTTTTAAGGGTTTTAAGACATACCGACTTATTACTTTCCGGTGGTGGTAGTCTTTTACAGGATGTTACAAGCAGTAAGAGTCTGTTTTATTATCTTAGCGTAATTTTTGCGGGTAAACTTATGGGGAAAAAGGTAATGCTTTTTGCCCAAGGGATTGGCCCAATAAAATCATCTTTGGCTAGGATTTTGACTAAATGGGTTTGCAATAGCGTAGATATCATGACAGTGCGAGACGATGGCTCTTCAGAAGAATTAAAGAGCATGGGAGTTCACCAGAATAAAATAATTGTAACAGCCGATGCCGTTTTTTCTTTACCAGAAGCTGATATAAAACAAGGGAACTCTATTTTAAAAGCAAAGGGTATGGGTGTTAAGCCTCTTATCGGTATTGCACTTCGTCATTGGCAAGGAGAAGCCCGTTACATAAAAGAATTTGCCTTAGCAGCAGAACTTTTACGCACCACTTATGATGCTCAGATAGTTTTTATTCCCTTGCAATTCCCGGCAGATACGCAAGTGGCTGAAAAGGTTATTGGAGCTATGACAAATAGTGAAAATGTATTTGTCCTAGAAAAAGGATTTTCTACGGAAGAATATTTGGCTATAATAAGCAATTTAAATTTATTAATAGGTATGCGCTTGCATGCTTTGGTGTTTGCCGCATTAGCAAATATTCCTTTTATGGCTATTTCTTATGATCCCAAAATTGACCGTTTTGTAAAAGGAATGGATGGTAAAGTTACTGCAACAATAGACAAGGTCACGGCTCAAGATATTGTAGCTGAGGCTAATGCGTTGTGGTGTCAAAAGCCTAAGCGACAAATAGAGAAAATAAATAAACTTCGTGAAGAAGCTAGTGCTAATATAATTAGGGCAGTTAATCTTTTGTCAAAAGAATAGGTAATCAAGGAGGTGTTGACATTGCTATTAATGAAAGGTATTGGTAAAACTTATCCAAGTGGCTCGGTTGCTCTGCGCAGTGTTGATATTCATATTAAACCCGGCGAATTCGTTTTTGTAGTAGGCCCCAGTGGAGCAGGCAAATCTACTTTTATTAAAATGCTTTTTAGAGAAGTAATACCAACAACGGGCAAATTGTTTGTTGACGGCGTTGATGTTATGAGCTTAAAACCGGAAGAAATTCCTTTTTTGAGGCGGCAATTAGGTATTATATTCCAGGATTATAGGTTGCTAAATGACAGGACTGTTTATGATAATATTGCCTTTGCTATGCAGGTTATTGAGACACCTTATAGGCAAATTAAGCGCAGGGTAGCAGCAGTACTTGATCTAGTTGGGCTGCGTAGCCGTGCCTGCGATTATCCCGGTGAATTATCAGGCGGCGAACAGCAAAGAGTTGCTATTGCTAGGGCTATTGTTAATGATCCTCTTTTGGTAATTGCCGATGAACCAACCGGTAATTTAGATCCGGAAACAAGCATGGATATTATGAAAATTTTCTCGCAAATCAATGATAGTGGTACAACAATTGTTATGGCTACTCATGATAAAACCATTGTAGACATTATGGAAAAAAGAGTAATTGCTATTGAAGATGGCTACATTGTGCGTGACGATGCAAAGGGAGTGTACGGTTATGAGCCTGAGCACTAAAGAGTATTTTGTTAAAGAAACCTTTAAGTCTATAAGGCGTAACCAATTAATGAGCTTTGCTTCTGTTTCTACAGTGGCTTTATCACTACTAGTCTTGGGCTTATTTTTACTTATGGTTATGAATGCAAATAATTTAGCGAAATATTTAGAAAGTCAAGTACAGATATCGGTATATATGGAAGACAGCGCAAGCAATGAAAATTTAGCGGCAGCAGCCAAAAGTTTGAAAACTATGCCTGGTGTGGTCAAAGTTACTAGTGTGACTAAAACGGAGGCCTTGGCTAAATTCAAAAAACGCTTAGGCGACCAAAACCGTTTGTTAGATGCACTGGGAGAAGAAAATCCCTTTCCATATTCATTTGATGTGCAAGTAGATAAGCCAGAGCGCATAGCGGAGATCGTGCCTAAGATTGATGAAATGAAGGGCGTTGAGACTGCAAAATTTGGACAAGAAGTTGTGGAACATATGTTTAAATTAACTAGACTCTTGCGCCTGGGAGGAATGCTTTTAGTTGTACTACTTGCTATGGCAACTCTTTTCATTATTTCTAATACTATCCGTATTACAGTTTTTGCCCGTAGGAGAGAAGTTAGTATTATGAAATATGTAGGTGCCACTAATTGGTTTATCCGCTGGCCATTCCTTTTAGAGGGGATGTTTTTAGGCTTTGCAGGGTCACTGGTGGCTTCCTTTGTTTTAGTTCAGATTTATTTGGCACTACAGGATAAAATTTATGCTACTTTAGCGTTTTTCCCCTTGATTCCGGCCTGGCCTTTCTTGGGGTATTTATGCCTGTGCTTAATTATAACTGGTACAGCTATTGGCGCGGCTGGTAGCAGTATACCGTTGCGTAAATTTTTAGATGTTTAGGAGATAATTATGGTGATAAGAAAGTTCATATCCGCTATAGTTTTAGTGGCAATGATTTTTACTGTTGCCTTACCAACTTACGCCGATAGTTTGGAAGAAGAGAAAGCCAAGCTGGAAGATGTTCAACAGCAGCTACAAAATAAAGATGCACAGCGTGAAAGCAAGAAAAAAGAAGTGAAGAGCGCTATTGATGAATTGATGGTGGCACAAAATCAATTGGCAGAAGCTCAGAAAGCACTGCAAGCTGTAGAGGATCAACAAAATAGCTTGGAGCTTAAAATTAAGACCACCAAAATAACTATTGAAAAAAATAAAAAAGAGCTAGAGAAAACAAAAAAAATCTATAGTAAGAGATTGCGCGAAATATATATAAATGGCCAAATAAATTATTTGGATGTGCTCTTGGGGGCAAAGGATTTTTCGGATTTCTCTTCTAGAATGTATCTACTACAAAGAATTATCGCTAGAGATATTAGTCTTTTAAGTAAGTTGGAAGATCAAAAACGTAATTTAAATTCTCAACAAGAAGCATTGGAAGAAGATAAAAAGCAACTAGATAAAGTTCATGCAGATGTAGACGCTAAAAAGAAGACGGTAGAAGCTAAAGCCGCTGAACGCAGAGCACTTTATGACAAGGCATTGGCAGAACAAAATAGGTTGGAACAAGAGTATAACGATTTGATGGAGACCAGTAATAATATTGCGTCCATGATTAAAAATTGGGAGCAAAGTGGGACATTAGGCTCTGTTAATGGTAGTGGAAGATTTATTTGGCCTATACATGGTGAAATTACCTCTCCTTATGGTTGGCGCACACATCCAATTTTTGGTACTCAAATATTTCATTCGGGAATTGATATTGCAGCTGACTACGGTGATCCTATTTTAGCTGCAGATTCAGGCACAGTTGTTTATGCTGGCTGGATGGGCGGCTACGGTAATGCAGTAATGATTGACCATGGTGGTGGGTTGGTTACCCTTTACGGTCATAATACAGCAGTCTTAGTTAGTGAAGGACAAGCGGTGGATAAGGGCCAGGTTATTGCCCATGCCGGGAGTACAGGCTATTCTACAGGACCTCATTGTCACTTTGAAGTTCGTCTCCATGGTGAAACCGTTAATCCATTGTCCTACTTACCATAATATTAATAAAGGTTAGGTGGCAGTACGTAGGTACATATAGGTGAAGGAGTAAAATATGTTAAAAAAAAGATTTAGCTTTGTAGGCTTACTTATAGCTTGTATTACTAGTTGTGCTATCCTTTTAGGAGTCGGTGCTTACTGGCTAAATATTCATGTAGGGAGTGCTTCAGAACTTTTCAAAATGGTTTATACCATGCAGCTAATACAGCAAAAATTTGTTGGTGATGTGGATAGAGAACAGCTTTATGCAGGTGCTTTGCGTGGTATGGTTAAAGAATTAGGTGATCCCTATTCAGTATATTTGGACAAAAAAGATTATGAGTCTTTGTCAACAATTACTGAAGGCCATTTTGGAGGCGTAGGCATTGTCCTTGGCATGAAGGACAAAAAGTTTATTGTTGTAGCACCTATTGAGGACACACCTGCTTTTAGAGCAGGAATCAAAGCAGGTGATCAGCTTCTTGCAATTGATGGTAAAGAGCTTCAAGATCAAGACATGATGAGCGTTGTTGGTAAAATACGAGGCAAGGATGGCAGCATTGTAGAAGTTTTGGTACAAACAGGTACGACGGCACCGCGTATTGTCCGTATTGTACGTTCAGAAATCAAAATTAAAAGTGTGACAGGCGAAATGAAGGACAACGATATAGGCTACATTCGTATTAGTTCCTTTAATGAAAGTACTGCATCAGATTTTGCCGCAAAATATCATGAGTTAGAAAATCAGGGTATGAAAGGTACTGTCCTGGATTTACGTGGTAATCCTGGGGGGCTCTTATGGAGCGGTGTGGGAGTAGCAAAGCTAATAGTTCCTAAAGGACCCATCGTTTCTGTTACAGAAAAGGATGGTAGTACATTGACAGAATCCTCTGATTTAGCAACAGTAAAATATCCTATGGCAGTTTTAGTCGACAATGGTACTGCAAGTGCGGCAGAAATTGTTGCTGGAGCTTTGCAAGATACTAGGGCTGGTAAACTTTTTGGTACAAAAACCTACGGTAAAGGTTCAGTGCAAACAGTATTTAAATTGGGGGGAAATACGGCTTTAAAATTAACAATGGCCAAATATTATACTCCTAGCGGTCGTTCTATCAATGGTGTAGGTATTGAACCGGATGAACTAGTGGAAGCTAATAATGAAAGAGGAACCAACCAGTTAGAAGCTGCATTGGTTTATATAGCTCAAGAAATCCAAAAAGGTAAATAATATCACGCATAAAAATTTTAGTTGGGAGACAAGAATATGAAAAATAGCATAAAAAAAATTTTTAGTGCATATATGACTTTTATGCTGAGTTTCACTTTATTTGTTCCATCAGCATTTGCCTATGATGGAAATTTCAAGGCCACATATGCTCAGCTTTTAAACTATGCAAACGTTGATGTTTTAAAGGCATATCTGTATAAAAATCAGAACATAGCAATTGGTGTCGCAGCAGCGATCATTATGCTGCTTTTGGGTTTGCTTTTATTTTTACTTTTACGTTTATCTAATTCAAGACGATTGAAATTGTTGCGTGAGAATAACGCTGCTTTAGAAGAACTGATATCTTATTTGTGCATGACGTATGAGCAGGTAGAAAAAATAGATGTTGATAACAATATTGTCACTTCTTACAGCTTAGAGGATGAAAGAGTAATTGTTAAAAAAAGTGAATTTAAAGATATCAATCTTATAGGGGAAAACTTTCATCCAGATGATGCTATAGAGCTTGAAAATAATGCAATTAAAAACATCATGGATCGTGTTATGAAGACTTGTACTCAAGAAGAGATTATTGTGCGAGAGAAAAACGCTAATGGTAAATATCAGTGGATAGCTTATTTGTTTCAAGGAGTGCATTGTGATAAACAGTATCATCGTAATTGTCTGTTGTTGAAGAGAAATATAAATGCTTTTAAAAGTAAAGAATTAGAGCAAAGAGAAAAGCTGCAAGATGCTCTAACTGCAGCACAGCATTCTTCAGAAGCCAAGGGAAATTTCATGGCGCACATGTCTCATGAAATTAGGACGCCACTTAATGCTATAATAGGTTATTTATCATTGGCAAAAGAGGAACATTCTAAAGAGGCAATAGATAATTTTTTATGCAAGAGCGATGTTTCTGCTAAGCACTTATTAAACATTGTTAATGATGTTCTGGACATGTCTTCTATTGAACGAGGAAAAATGAAGATAAATAACGCATTGTTTGATTTCAAGCAGACTATTACAGGTATTGGCAACATGTTCTATGAGCAGGCCAAAGAGAAAAATATTGACTTTGAAATACTTTTGATAGATGTTGAAGAAGAATTTGTTATTGGTGATAGGTTGCGATTGAATCAAATTTTAGTAAATCTTTTATCAAACGCCCTGAAGTTTACGGCTGCAGGAGGCAAGGTGAACTGCATTGTTCGTCAGATGGCTATTCGTAATAAAAAAGTATTCATGCATTTTGAGGTAATTGATACTGGTAAAGGGATGAGCAAAGAGTATTTGACAAAAATATTTACTCCTTTTGAGCAAGAAAACAGTGAAATTGCGGCTAGCTATGGTGGTAGTGGTTTGGGACTTTCTATTACTAAAAATTTAGTGCAAATGCTAAATGGTGTTATAACAGTGGAAAGCGAAGAAGGAAAGGGAAGTACTTTTAAGCTAGATATTCCTTTTGAGTTTGATTTGGAACATCATAAAACAATTCAGAAGCTTCAGGATTTTTCTTTTGTTAAGGCTCTTATTGTAGACGATCAAGAGAATAGCGCTAAATATATTGAGCAATTGTTAAATAAGTTTGGGGTCGTAACTAGAGTTGCTAATAACGGTGCCAAAGCTTTGGAGTGTATTGCCACTAGCAATACAGAGGGAAATCCGTTCCACATGTGTATTATGGATTGGCAAATGCCTGATATGGATGGTTTGGAGACTGCCAAAAAGATAGTGGAATTAAATGGGTTTGATATGAAAATCATCATGGTTACAGGGTATGACTACTCTAAAATTATAGATGAAGCCAAAAAAAATGGTATAAATAGCTTTATGAACAAGCCGATTTTCAGTTCTAACATTTGTGATTTATTAGTTGAGAACTTTGGAGATATGGCAGTAAAAAATGATGCTGAGCAAAATAACTTGGATCTTAGCGGGAAACATGTCTTGTTGGCCGAAGATAATGATATTAATGCTGACGTTATTACTCGTCTGTTGGAAAAAACCAATGTAAAAGTTGATAGGGCTGTTAATGGCAAAGAAGTTTGTGAAATGTTTGGTAGGTCTGAAGACGGATATTATGTTGCCATTTTGATGGATATACAGATGCCTGAAATAAATGGCTGTGAAGCAACAAGATTAATTCGCATGTCTGATCATACTGCAGCAAAGAATATACCTATTATTGCCATGACTGCTAATGACTCGGACGATGATGTAAAACAAGCCATTTCTTGTGGCATGAATAGCCATTTATGCAAGCCTATTGATAAAACCAATCTGTATAGCACATTGAAAAGTTTGCTTAAGTAAGTTATATTGTAAAACCCCTCATTCACTTTATATTTTGATGAAGTGAATGAGGGGTTTCTCATATTTAGCCTTGTAATTTATTGCTAGCATTATAGCTGCCGAGCTTGATCAAATTCGAAGCTGGCGATTATGTCGCTAATCATAGCTTTAGATGGAGGTAATTCTTCTTCCGGAATAATAAAATCAAGCTCGATTATAATGTTATTTTTTAAAAAGTAGTTACGTAACATATAGGTTCGGAAGTTATCTTCATTGATTTGGATATTTGAAACAAACATCGCCCATACATAAGGGAAACCTGTAGCTGTGGTGTGCGTATCATAGGTGGAAAACTTGAATTTAGCAGTGTTTAGGGCAGATACTAATCGTTGTCTTTTAATAAATTTTTCTGTTTCTGTTTTGGTAATAGTTCCAAAAGTTGAACCACTATAAGTATCTTGGGGATTGATATATCTTAATTGCAGAAAAATCTTTTCATTAGTGTAGGAAGCAATGGAAAACGGTGCGGGCGAAGGCATATTCTGAAATTCTGCTGGAATATTTAAAGAAAACCCAAATTTATCATTGTGATAAGCGTCTGCATAACTTGCAGAAGAAAAACATAGTAAAAATATAAGCAAATATAAGGCTCTTTTCATTGACAGCTTGCCCCCTATGGAAAATTTAAAAGCAACTTTTATAAAAGTATTATATCATACTGCGTCATATTACGAAATGTGATATAATTTCGAGTATGTGAATGAATACTAAATGTAAAATAATTCGGAAAGAAAAGGTAAAAAATGACTAATAATATAAAAACACTTTTAATAGTTGATGATACTATTATTAATCGCAATATTTTACGTAAAACCCTTTCTGTCGATTATAATGTTTTAATTGCACAAGACGGGGCTGAAGGTCTCTGTCTTTTGTCACAAAAATACAAAGAAATAGATTTAGTGCTCTTGGAACTTAGTATGAGCAATATATCAGGACAAGACGTACTGAAATTCATGCAGAAAGATGAGAATTTTAAATTTATTCCTGTTATTGCTATGACAGGAATTGAAAATATTGAAAAAGCCGGCACTGCTTTAGATTTAGGTGCAACAGAGATATTTACTAAACCTTTTAACCTTACTATTATGCGTCAGCGTATAAAGAATGTGTTGGAAATATCTTCTAAGCAAAAAGAGAAAAAAAATGTGGACGAGTTTGTAGAGTGGCGTGCTTCTCGCTATAGCGAAGTTATCATGGCTAATGCTATATGTAATGTGGAATTTTGCGTAAGTCGAGATGAAGTGTCCAGCATAAGTATGAAGTTAGTGCCGAATATGTCTGAGCAGTGGGAAACATCTTGGACGGAATTTTTGCATAATTTTATTAAAGAGTTCGTTAGCCCGGAATATATTCCCATAGCTTTTCACACTTTTTCTCGAGAAAATCTGCTGGAAAGTTACAAAAACGGCAAAAACGAATTGCAAATAGATTTGACTTTTTCCTTTGAAAACGGTGAAGATTTATGGGGAAAAGTTTATGCTTACTTGATTGACGATGAGGAAGGTAATGTTTATTGCAATTTTTATATTAATGATATTACGGCAGAAAAAAGAGCGGAGCTGTCTTTAAAGCAAAAAGCGGAACTGGATCCGATGACAACCTTGTACAATCGCGCCTATGCTGAAAGTACAATTAATCGTAGTCTGAAAAATGCAGCACTTCCCGGGGCTTTTATAATTTTGGATATTGATAATTTCAAGCAAGTTAACGATAGTATGGGACATATTTATGGTGACGCACTTCTTAGTGAAATTGGACGCCGGTGTAAAAATTTTATGAGTCCTGGTGATGTAGCTGGTCGCTATGGCGGTGATGAATTTATAATCTACATGGCAGGCATAGATAAAAATGAAGCCAAGCCAAGAGTTGAAGAATTGCATCATTCTTTAAATGCTGTATTTTCTCAGGTGACAGAGTTTTTTAACTTTTCGTGCAGTATGGGTGTTGCCATGTTCCCAGGTGATGGAAACAACTATATTGATCTACTGTCCAAGGCAGATGCTGCACTGTATTATAGTAAGAGCAAAGGAAAAAATCAATACAGCTTTTATGATGCAAAAATGAAATGGCGAACTAGCGAAAATGATGAAAAACAAGAGAGAATAAATGAAAATAAGGATGCAGGCGCAAACTTTCGTGAGAATATGTTTGAATATGTATTCAGAATTTTACTAGATGTACGGGACTTAAAAAAATCAATACCCATGGTCTTTGACCTAGTTGGTCGTGCACGTAGTTTTAGCCGTATTTCTTTATTTATAGTTAAAAGCGAGGGTAAGTATTTACAGGATTATTACGAATGGAATAATAAAGGTATTAGTGCTTCAGGGGAAGAAATGCACGTAATTACCGAGGCATCATTGCAAGAAAGTGCTAACGACTTTGACCAATATGGAGTGCTAGTTTCGGACGATGTTTCTAAATTAAAAAGCGCAAAACTGTTTGAGTGGTGCTCCAAGCGTGGTACTTTGTCAGTTATGTTATGTAAAATTTTCGACGAAAATGGGAGACTCTATTCTATTGTTAGTTTCGAACAATGCGACCGCAAGCGGCACACTAGTGGGAAGAAAACAAGCTTTCTTGGCAATTTAGCCATGCTCATAGGTGTTTTTTTCATGAAGGAAGCACGTTTGCGATTGTTAAATGAGCGCTATCAAATACATAAAATGCTTTTGCGGCGTGCCGGTGCTTGTGTTTATGTTATTGATAAAAACAATTACGATTTATTGTATTGCACCGACCATTCTAGAAATATTTTTCCTAGTCAAAAAAATAAATTAAAATGCTATAAAGAATTATGTAAGCAAGATACTCCATGTTACAAGTGCCCTTTGAAAAACAAGTATGGCGGTATATGTGCAGAAGCTATACCTGTCAAAGAAGAGAATGGTAAGCGTTGGATGGAGTTTAGTGTTGAAGACGGCAATGTGTATAATGGAATTAAAACGGCCATGATTTGTGCACGGGACGTAACAGAAAGTGAAGAATTGCGGATAAAGCTACACAGTTCACTGCAATGGGATGTAGTGACCGGATTACTTAATAGGCAGAGTTTTTTGACGGAAACAGAGAAAATCCTTAGTAATGGGCGAGAAACAGAATATATTTTATTTGTGCTTAATATTGAAAACTTTAAGATGATAAACGATTTATTTGGTGTAGAGGCAGGCGATAATACACTTAAGCTTATTGCTAGTAAGCTTGTAGCTATGTATGGTGACAAAGCAACAATTGCTAGGTTATATGCAGACCGTTTTGTAGTGTGTTTAGCCAAGGAAATTTTTAGTCCTGTAATTTTTATGGATATGGTAGCCCAAGAACTAAACAATTTTTCTTATAATTTTAAAGTTATTGTGGACATGGGTATTTATTGTATAGATGATACTAGTATTACTGTAGGACAGATGATTGATAGGGCTAAGATGGCTTTGCAGACAGTGAAGGGCTCTTATCACAATTGTTTTGCCTATTATGATAATGCTTGGCGTAAACGCTTTATTATAGAACATCAATTAATGGCTGATCTAGAGGACGCATTGAAGACAGGGGAAATAGTTCCCTACTATCAGCCATATTTTGATTTGCAAACTAGAGAAATTTTGGGAGCAGAAGTTTTGGCGCGTTGGGTTCATCCTAAGCTGGGTTTACTTTCTCCTGCTCTTTTTGTTCCAATATTTGAGCGCAATGGTATGATTGAGCAATTAGATCAGTATATGTGGCGTGAAGCATGTAAATTCATTTCAGCCCAAAGGCAACAAAACAATCATTTAGTTCCAATCTCCGTTAATATTTCGCGGGTTAATTTTTATAATCCTAAGCTCAGTGAACATATTATTGACTTGGTGCAAGAGTATAAAATTGAACCTAATTTGCTGCGTTTAGAAATAACGGAAAGCGTTTATGCCCAAAGTAAAGACATAATGTTCAAAACCATAACAAAATTGCAGGCGTATGGTTTTAAAGTTCTTATGGATGATTTTGGCAGTGGATACTCATCTTTAAATATGTTGAAGGATATTAAGGTTGATATGCTAAAAATGGATATGCGGTTCTTGGGTGATTGTGATGATGTAGTTAGAGCGTCTAAAATTTTATTAGCAGTAGCTGATCTGGGTCGGCGGTTAGAAATACCTATTATTGCAGAAGGAATTGAAACAAAGGAAGATACTGATAAATTGCGAGATATGGGTATAATAGCAGGGCAGGGTTTCTATTTTGCGATGCCAATGCCCGGTGGAACATTTGTACGTATTTTGCGACAATATATTACTAAGAAGAGTACTTGAAAAGAAGATAAATCTAAACATATGTTGGGGTTAGCAAAAGATTTACAGCAAATAAAATAAGAACGATTTCCATATTACAGGAGAATCGTTCTTATTAATTCTAAAATCATGGTACGCCTGAGTGGAATCGAACCACCGCTTTCAGCTCCGGAGGCTGACGCTCTATCCACTGAGCTACAGGCGTATGCTTGTGTCGCGGTGTTAATTATAGCATATAAGCCGGCTATTATCAATTATAGTTATTTTTGTTATAATGGATTAACAGATATTGTTTAGAAAAGGGGTATTACTATGAGTGAAATAGAAAAAAAACATCTTGTAGCTTTAGGAAAACAAGCAGTAAAAGCCTTAAATGCTAAAAGGTTTATTGCTCAATTTGCTGCAACTAGACAAGAGGCAGTGCAAGCAATATTAGCGCTTATAAAAGATACGGATACTGTTGGCATGGGCGGCTCAGCAACTACTGATGAATTAAACCTAAGACATGAGCTGGAAAAACGTGGAAATATTATCTATTATCATCAAGGATTGCCACCTGAAGAGTCTCGTATCGTACGTTGCAAAGAATTAACTGCAGATGTATTTTTAACTAGCACGAATGCGGTTACTTTAGAGGGAGAAATAATTAATGTTGATGGTTCCGGCAACAGAGTAGCGGCTATGTCTTTTGGACCCAAACTGGTAATAGTAGTGGTAGGAGCGAATAAAATTGTTCAAGACGAACAGGCAGGAAGAAAACGTATTAAGCTTCAGGCAGCACCTATGAATGCTACACGTCTTAGCTGTAAAACGCCATGTGTTTCCACAGGAACATGCATGGATTGCAATAGCCCGGAAAGAATATGTATGATAACATCTATCCTTCATATGGCGCCTAGGGGTTCTGATTTTCATGTTGTTGTTGTTGGCGAAAACTTAGGTTATTAAAAAATGAAATTTTATAACTACGTTAATTAGTAAAAAAGTGGTATAATATATAGGTTGATTTCAGAAAAGAGCGGTGGCGTATGATAGAAATTTCTGACAGAGTACGATTTGTAGAAACGGATTTAATGGGAGTTGTACACCATGCTAATTACTTGCGATGGTTTGAAATGGGACGTGTTGCCTATTTACGAGCAGCTGGGGTTGAGTTAAATGATCTTATGGCCGCTGGTTATGTTTTCCCTATTACTGAAGTGCAGTGCAAATACAAAAATTCAGCTAAGTTCGACGAGGAGTTTGAAATTCAAACAACGATGACTGATTTTAGTAAAGCTAAGATGGCTTTTTCTTATGCCGTGGTACGAAAAGCTGATGGAGTATTGTTAGCTGTTGGTAAGACTCAGAACGTTTTTACTAATATGTCGGGGAAAATCACTAGGCTTACTGATGAATATTATAATAAAATATACGCCCTATACGGTCAAGAAAGGTCGGGAACGACTAAATGAGTATTTTGGTAAATTTGATTATTGGTCTTATGATTTTGGCGATTGTTGGAGCCATTATTATTGTTATTTATGCCTGGATGAAACCCACAGACAACACAAGCGTTTTAACGGATGAGCGCACTGCTTTAAAGTTGGTAAGTTTGACAGAAAAAGAAGCAATATTCACGACAGAAATGCTTTTGAACAACAGCGGTGTTGAAGATGCTGCAATTACAGACGTTTTTGCTCGTCCATATTTACCTCAAGAACAATATAATCAAGCGACTGTCTATAGTCATGTAGAGACAGTTGATCGTCGCCGTAACGACAACTATTTTGAAGCACTTATTTTGCAAGCAAAAACCCAGAGGCCTTTAATTGTAACTTTGCGCTTTGTTGCTAATGACGGATATTCTATAAAAGAAGCTATGAAAAATATGGTAGATATGGATGTGGCAATTTACTATAATGGGATGGCTAGGAAAGCAATTTACATTCGTAAAAACTTCTTTACTGTAATGGGTACGGAAATTAGCGCTTTGGTAGGAGGGTCTAAAAATGGTAGATAATTATGAAATAATTCCTGTTCCTACTAGGATTTTGACTATTCACGATAATATTGTTGAAGCCATTATAGAATATGGTGCTGATAAAATTGGCCCTAATGATGTTATTTGTTCAGCAGAAAGCGTCGTTGCTATTACTCAGGGTAGAGCAAAACGTCCGGAAGATTTTAAACCATGCTTTTTGGCCAAAGTTTTATCACAGCTTTTCCCATCGCGGGGAAGCATTGCCGGTTGGAACAGCATGCAATCCTTGATGGATGCAGAGGGTAAATATAGGGTATTGTTAGCAGTTATTTGTGGTTTTTTTGCCAAGTGTTTTGGCAAGGCCGGTGTTTTTTATCAAATGGCGGGAGAACAAGCACGTCTTATTGATGACGTTACGGGAACAATGCCTCCCTATGATAAACATATTGTTTATGGTCCGGATCATCCGGAAAAAGTAGCGGAAGCGATAAAATTAGCTACCGGTTGTTATGGTGCCGCTATTGCTGATGTTAATGATTTGAAACGTTCCTGCGTTTTGGGGGTATCTGAAGGTGTTGACCCAAGATTAGTTGAGAAAATTTTAATTGATAATCCCTTTGGTAATGCTAGTCAAAAAACACCAATCTGTATTATAAAAAATTATAAAAAATAATTAAACGCCGGCGTTGATAAAGTGCATCATAGGGTAAAGACCTCCTATGATGCACTTTTTTTGTTTTAGTTATTATATTTATAGAGGAATAATGCTTAATCCTGTCATAATCTGTTATAATATATTGTAATGATACAACAATAAAAATATTGTAGAAACTAGAGATGGACGAAGTTTTTTTTCGCTTACAATAGGGAATATAGCGGTATATATTCCTGAAGAAGGTGATGTTATTAATGCTACTAGGAATTGATGTTGGTGGAACATTTACTGACGCCGTTTTGATAGATAACGGTGCCATTTATGCTTTGGCTAAAAGCCAGACAACACAAGAGAACGTTTTGCCTGGAATTTTGGCTGCCTTAGATTTAGTTTTGAATCAGGCCAAGGTGAACTTGCCAAGTGATATGAAGGGTTTAGCATCACAAATAACTCGCGTGGTTATTTCTAGCACTATAGTAACCAATGCCCTGATGGAAGGAAAAACTGATAAAGTTTTTCTGGCAGTCATGGCTGGGCCGGGAATGTCTACTAAAGGACAATTTCCTGTAGAACCATATTTGGCAAAAGGATATATCGACCACAGAGGAAAGATAAGCGCTACTGAGGCTATTGATTACAATATAGTAGCTAAAATGTGTGAGGACAAAAAGATTGCTGCTGTAAGCGGCAAATTTGCGGTACGCAATCAAATCAATGAGAAAGCTTTGAGTCGGGACTTAAATGTTTTTAGGTTTCTAAAAATCTTTTCGGGATCTGAACTTTCAGGAGAACTGAACTTTGTGAGGCGGACTAATACTGCATATTTTTCTGCCGCTGTTTACACGAAATATGTTGAGTTTATTAAACAAATAAAAAAAAGTATGACTGAACGTAATATTGCGGCTCCTGTATATGTTTTAAAAGCTGATGGAGGCGCGCTGCCTTTAGATGCGGCGGTAGAGCAACCTATAGAATCTATATTTACAGGACCGGCAGCTAGCGTTTTGGGAATTGAAGCCATAGCCCCACCTAATATGAGGGCTATTTCCTTGGATGTTGGTGGTACTACTACCGACATTGCTTTTTGGGAAAACGGGCAACCGCTTATGGCAAAAAAAGGAGCATCTATAGCGGGTTTTAACACTTCCGTACATTCCTATCATATGCAGTCTTTGGGTGTTGGTGGAGACAGCGCAATAAATCGTACTAAGGATGGATTTGTGGTTGGCCCTGCTAGAGCAGGGGTAGCAATGTCTTTGGGAGGCAATAGACCAACATTATCTGATGCGCTTATCACTATGGGACTGGTAAATTTTGGCGATAGCGATTTGGCAGGCCGGGCTATGAAAGTTTACGCATTGGAACAGGAAAGTCCTGTAGACGTTGCCAAGGCAATTGTAGATGTGGCGGTAAAGAAAATAGAAAAAACTATCGACGAAATGTTGCATCAATGGAGTGCTCAGCCTGTTTACACAGTTGACGATATCATTACCGGAAGTTTGTTTAAACCGGAACTTTTAATAGGGGTGGGAGGTGCAGCTCCAGGTTTGATAAAAATGCTTGGACAGCGTATGCACCTACCTGTAGAAATACCGGAAGGTGCTATGGTAGCAAATGCCATCGGGGCAGCTTTGGCAAAACCTACTTTGGTGGCTACCCTAAGGGCTGATACTACCGAAGATTATTACATAATTCCAGAGGCTGGTATAAAAGCTAAATTACCCAGTGGGTTTAACAAATATAAAGCCCAAGAATTACTTAATGCATGGCTGCAAAAAGAGGCTGCTATGTGGCAAATTACAAAACAGGATACAGAGATTGTCGCCTATGAGGAGTTCGCAACCATCCATGATTATTATTCGTCAGGTAAAATAATATATTTAAAAATGCAGTTGGCATCCGGCATTTTTTACAGAGTTGCTGGTAGGGAGGTGTCATTTTGATGGCAAATTTGGGCTTGGTTTTTTTCCCTGCCTTTGATTGGATGCTCAGCCCTACACATCCTGAACGGCAAGAACGTTTGCTGTATACTCGTGACCAACTATTAGAAGAGGGAATTTTTGATTTGCCGCAGATTCGTGAATATCGGCCTAGAATGGCTGATATTAAGGATCTGGAACGAGTACATATTGGTGTTCCGTCTATCGCTGAGCTTATTACTCCGGCTCACTTAGTTTCCGCTGGTGGGTGTCTAACAGCCGCCGATGCGGTAATGAAAGGTGAAGTAAAGCGGGCTTTTGCGCTCGTGCGTCCGCCAGGTCATCACGCAATGCGCGTAGTCCAGGGAATTCGTGGGTTTTGCACAATAAACATTGAAGCGATTATGGTAGAATATTTAAGAGCTAGGTATGGAGTTAAAAAAATTGCTATAGTGGATACTGATGTGCATCACGGCGATGGTTCTCAAGATATTTTTTACCATGATCCGAATACACTTTATATTTCTTTTCATCAAGACGGGAGAACCCTTTATCCTGGAACTGGGTTCCCCAATGAGGCAGGAAGCCCGGCAGCTTGGGGAATGAACATTAACTTGCCTCTATTGCCTGGTACTGGTGATAGGGGAATTCACAAATTATTTGACGGGCTTATTCGTCCTATTTTAGATGAATTTAAACCGGAAATAATTATCAACTCAGCCGGACAAGATAATCATTTTAGCGACCCGCTAGCTTCAATGAGCGTTACTGCTCAAGGCTATGCTAGTTTGGCAGACAAATTAAAGGCTGATATTGCAGTATTAGAAGGTGGCTATTCAGTAGAAGCGGCATTACCATATGTTAATACAGGGATTATTTTAGCTATGGCAGGACTTGACTACAGTCAAGTTGTTGAGCCGGATCAAAGTGCCTTGCGCCCTCAGGGTATTGATTGCAATAACAGAGTAGACCAACTTATTGATCAGGTTGGACAAATTTGGAATAATAGGGAGAAAACAAGAACCCAGGCTTTGAATCAATGTGGAAACCAATGGCAACGAAATAAGAGTATATATTATGATGAGGAAGGTATTCGTGAAACACAAAAAGAGACCGCTCATTACTGTAATAATTGCGGTGGATATTTAACCATTGAAACCACAGCTACTAACACACGCTTTGGTAACCAAAAGGCTTACATAGTAATTTTAAATAGTGATACTTGTGAGTATTGTCGTAAAAATGCTATGGATTATGCAGCTAAGGAGAAAAAAAGCGGCAAGTGGGATTATGTTTTGATTCAAGATAAAGTAAAAAGTACTGTGGAAAAATTATAAGGGGAGAGATAATTTAATATGAAAAGAATTGATGGCAGAAAAGCAGATCAGGGACGCCCGGTAAAAATGACCAAGAATTTCATTATTTATCCGGAGGGGTCTGTTCTAATTGAAGTGGGAAACACAAGAGTTTTGTGCAATGCAACTATAGAGGAAAAAGTGCCTAGATTTTTAGCAGGACAAGGTAAAGGGTGGGTAACAGCAGAGTACTCCCTATTGCCTCGCTCTACTCAGGAAAGAAATTCACGTGAAGCTGCCAGAGGCAAACAAAGTGGCAGAACTCAAGAAATACAAAGACTTATTGGCAGGTCCTTGCGTTCTATCGTGGATTTGGAATCTTTAGGAGAAAAATCTGTTACTATTGACTGCGATGTACTACAAGCTGACGGAGGTACTCGCACAGCGTCTATTACTGGTGGTTTTGTAGCCTTAGTTATGGCCTTAGCCAAAGTTTGTCCTAAAGATAAGCCTTTCCCTATCAAGGATTTTTGCGCTGCGATTAGCGTAGGTTTAGTTGATGGCAAAGAAATGATGGACTTATGTTATGCAGAGGATTCAAGTGCAGATGTGGACATGAATATTGTTATGACAGGTGATGGTAATTTTGTGGAAATACAGGGTACAGGCGAAGAACATACATTTACTAAAACACAATTAGATAAATTCCTAGATTTAGGTGAAAAAGGGTGTAAAAATTTAATAGCAAACCAAAAGAAAGTTTTGGGAAAAATTGCGGATAGAGTAGGTAAGTAATATGGCTGAAATTGTTATTGCGACTAAAAATGCTGGTAAAGTTGAAGAGTTTAAGGAACTTATGAAAGATTTGGGCATAGAATTTAAGTGTTTAAATGATTTTGCTGAGGTTAAGGAGCCGGAGGAGACGGGTAAAACCTTTGCGGCCAATGCCAAACTAAAGGCGGCATATTATGCGAAAGCTTTGGGACAGACTTGTATAGCGGATGATTCAGGTTTAGAAGTACTTAGCCTAAAAGGAGCTCCAGGGGTTCGTTCTGCTCGTTATGCTGGGGACAATGCTACTTCTGAAGAGAACAATAATTTATTATTGATGAATATGAAATTCTATACACGTAGAACATGCCGCTTTTTCTGTGCTTTGGCTGTTTCAGATCCTCAAGGTAAGATTTTAGAAGAGTCAAATGGCACCTGTGAGGGGATGTTGTTGCACGAACCATTGGGAACAGCAGGGTTTGGTTACGATCCGCTGTTTTGGTCAACAGAGTTGCATAAAGGAATGGGAGAAGCTACAATGGAGGAAAAGAACAGTGTTAGTCATCGTTCTAAAGCGATTAAAAAATTATGCGCAATATGGAGAAAAGATAAATGAAGATAGGGATTACAGGTGATACCCATGGTCATATACAGGCTATGCGTCAGTTATTGACGGTGGTTGAGCCTGTGGATTATTGGTTACATACAGGAGATTATAGTCAAGATGCTAGATTTTTGGCTGCAGAGACTAAGTTGCCAGTGCTGACAGTGGCAGGAAATTGTGATAAGCCTATAGGCATCGGTAATTTGGATGAATTTGTGGTTTTAGAAGGTCAACGTATTTGGCTTACTCATGGTCATCGCTATATGAAAGATTATAAAATTGAGGAAATGGTTTGGTGGGCACGAAAATTAGAAGCAGATATAGTAGTGTTTGGTCATACTCATGTTCCGCTGATTAAATGGTTCGGTGATGCCTTGCTCATTAATCCTGGCAGCTTGGTTTTTCCCAGGAGTGATGAAGGTCCTACTTATGCTGTTTTAACCTTGCAAGAAGGACAAAAGCCAAAGGCCAAAATTTTCTCATTGTAATTATATAGTATTCGCTATATAATAGTAGAGTACACTATTTAAAATTTGAATGGAGGTAGTAAAAATGGTAGATTTAAACAAAGAGTCTTTAGAGTTACACATTAAGAATAATGGTAAGTTGGCGGTTTGTAGCAAGGTGCCCCTAAAAGATGGTTACGATTT
>Ga0183100_1000043_pt1 | contig 55123 bp, 46 predicted proteins | sample Biomet2_FD_127789 | JGI IMG/M metagenome (GOLD analysis project Ga0183100, IMG submission 127789) | Microbial communities from bioreactor (seeded with anoxic lake sediment) at LBNL, California, USA - Biofuel metagenome 2 | ecosystem: Engineered > Bioreactor > Anaerobic > Unclassified ... | reverse complement strand
GAATCGCCGTACCGGCCTGTTGCAGAATCTGGTTCGAGGTCAAGTTAGCGGTTTCCGCAGCAAAGTCGGTGTCAATAATCCGGCTACGCGAGTCTTGCAAGTTCTGCACGTAGTTCTGCATGTTCGCTACCACCGCCTGGAAGCGGTTTTGAATCGCACCCAACTGCGAACGGTCGTTCGAGACGGTGTTGATGTCAGCGTCTAGTGCAGACAAAACTGCGGAGGCATTGGCCGAAGTGGTGATGTCAATGGTGCCGGTTGCCGTCAGGCTGGAAGCAAAACTATTGATCCCAGAAGTCAGGTCCAGACCGCTTGCGGTTACCTGGTTATTAGCTACACCGGAAGCACCCACTTGGAACACAATATTCGCGCCCCCCGACAACAGCATGGTGCCGTTGAAGTTGGTGGTTTGCACAATCCGCGAAATTTCTTGTGTCAGTTGGTCAACCTGGGTTTGCAACTGTGAACGGTTGGTATTACTGATGGTACCGTTGGCGGCTTGTACGGCAATCTGACGGATGGTCTGCAGGTTGTTCTGGATTTGGCCCAGGGCACCTTCAGCGGTCTGCGCTAGCGAAATACCATCATTCGCATTGCGGATACCTTGGTTATTACCATTAATCTGCACGGTCATGGTTTGCGAAATCGCCATACCGGCAGGATCATCCGCCGCGCTGTTAATGCGCAAGCCAGAAGACAAGCGTTGCAGAGAGGTTTTCAACGAGTCGGTGGATGTTGCTAGATTGCGCTGCGCATTCAGCGAGGCAATGTTGGTGTTTACATAGATAGCCATTTTGAGCCTCCATCAAGTCAAGTTTGACGTCGCGGATTACTCGCCTCATCAGCCTGCTCCGCTCACTGTCTATATCGTCTAGTACCATAAAAGCTTTAGGATTCTCTTACACTGGCCGATACATAGACTGAGGCTGGATATGCTGACAGAGAATAGCTATGTTTCACCCATCCGGCTGACAGAAAATATTTATTGATTTTGATTCAGGCAATCAAGCACACTACTCCATGCACATTATGATCACGCATCCAATCGAACTGTAGCGTGGTGACTTTTGTGCTTTGTTTTCTGACTATTTAGGTATTGGTAATGCAAAACGAAAAGATCATGTTAGTAGTCATGCCTTACGAAGGTGAGGTTCTCGACCGAGTGACCGCCAAGTTCTATAAGAATAAGGCGGTAAAATACATGCCTCTCGGTGTGCTAAGTATTGCAGCCAATTTACCTGAAAAATACGATATCAAGATTCTAGATGCAGCCAGCCTAGGGCTCAGTCTGGATCAGACCATAGAACAAATAGAAGACTTTGCGCCGGATGTGTTGGGCTTATCAGTGGTCACCTACCGCGCCTGGGCCATGGTAGAAATCCTACGCCGCACCAGTGCGCGCTATAAACTGGTTGGTGGTCCCCATGCAACCAAGCACTCCAAACTAATTTTGCAGCAGGGGGCTTACGCCGTATTTGTGGATGACGGTGAAGAAACCATGCCGAAATGGCTGGCGTCTGATCGCCCACGCGGCGTGTTTTTTGGTGGCCAGGTCAATCTGGACAAAATTCCACTGCCCGCGCGTCATCTATTGGATGTAAACGATTATCGCATTGAGAAAAACGAAGATTTATTGTTTGATGTTGGCAATCTTCGCTTACCGATGTTTAGTTCTAAAGGCTGCCCCTATGCCTGCATTTACTGCGACGTGCAGCAAAAAACTTTCAACATGAAGTCGGCTGGCCGTTGCATTGAAGAGTTTAGGGAGCTGATCAGCCTGGGAGCCAGTTCGATCCACATTCTCGATGATGCCTTTAATGTAAACCGTGCACGGGTAAGAGAGATTTCGCGCGCATTAATTCAAGAAAACATTAATATCGACTGGAGTGCACGCGGCACGGTCGAAGTGCGTGAAGAAGTGATTGCAGACCTGGCTGATGCTGGCTGCCGCCGCTTACATGTCGGCATTGAAAGTCTGGATGACAATATTTTAGCCACATTTAAAAAATCATCGCGCTACAAACACATCGAGTTATTTTGCAAACTATGCAATAAGTATGGCATTGATATTCTGGGCTATTTCATTGTTGGTGCCCCCGGAGAAACCCAAGCCTACCGGGAAAGCCTGCCTGGACGCATTCGCGACCTGGGGATTAAGCTCCCCTACTTCAACCTGCTATCACCACTGGCTGAAACACCATACTACGAGCAGTTATTGCGCGAGGGACGTTTCGAGCGTGATATCTGGCAAGAATTCTGCCGCAACCCTGTACGTGATTTTATTATTCCAGAAGTCCGCTCTTCGGAAGAAGAAGAGGAACTCCGTATTATCATTGATAACTATGTCGATCATTTTAAACGAGATGATATGTCAGTATTTGTTAGTTAAAGGTGACCATGTCTATCCAAAAAGTAGTGTTACTTACTCAGTTTTCCAATGAATATTTACAAGATATGTGTAGTGCGCTAGCGCGCGGTTTTCTACAAGAGGGGATTGATGCACGGCTGATCAATGCGGAAGAGAAACCCGATGCCGTGCGCAAGCAGATTGACGAGCTGCATCCTGACATGATATTTGAAATTAACCGTACGCGTAATCAAAACAAACAACTGATTCCGGACGAGATTATTCATATAGCCTGGATTCAGGACGCTTGGTTCAATAATGGCTCAGGAAAACCTAAGCAGTTGCATGCCTACGATCCAAATTTTGGCGGCAGCGATATTACTTACACACTACTGAGTCCTAGCTATTTCGGACTGGAGCACAAACAAAACGAGGGAATCTGGGGCTGTCTGCATACCGGCATCGAGCCCTATCACTTTTACCCAACCGATGAACCCGTGATTGAAAATAGCGCGGCCATCTGCGGCTACATTCCCGATCCACCACAGTATATGAAGGTGCGTGGCTACCCTTTGGCCTGGAATCAGGCCGGGCGGCAATATATGTCCGACCGTATGGTGAATTATTTGCTTAACGATGCAAAAGTGTCGACCAGCAAGCACTCCTACACCGACATTCACAATCTGATGGCGGCTGAAATGTCGCGCGACCTTGGCTGTGAGATCCACGGAGACCAAATTGCGCGCTCGCTCGATCAATGCTGGCTGATGTTATATATGGACACTGAGCTACCGCGACTGAATGACCGTATAAACCTCGCACGAGCGGCTCATAAATCCGGACTTGATCTACAGATTTACGGCTATGAGGGCTGGTTGTTGTGGGCAGAGTTCGCGCTAGACTACCGGGGAAACCTGCGTTGGAAATCAGACTTGGCGCAAGTGTACCGCCACACCCAATTTAATTTGCATAATGGGGCGTTCGGCATGCACTCGCGCGTACTCGACTGCATGGCAAGTGGTGGCTCAATCTTTGTCAGTACTGGGCGCTATGCAGATAATGATATCCAGCATCATTTTGTCGACGGTGAACACTATATAGCGACCGAAATTGAGACCTGGGCTGACACACTAGCCAGTTGGCGCGGCCGCAGCAAAGAGTTGCGCGCGATCGGTCACAATGCAGCAGAAGAGGTTCTGAAACACCACACATGGCGACACCGTGCGCGCGAGATTATCGCCGACCTAGAATCACTGGCTGCCATGGCAGCCAGCACCTAAGCACAACCGAGCCACGCACAAAAACGTCCTGCAAAGGATATCCGCAGGACGTTTCATTTTTCAAGCACGACCTAGCGCTGATAGGCGCGCATCCATTCATCCAGATGATCTTCTAGCAAGTAATCGCGTTCAACCCAGGCGCGCAAGGCATCGCCCTCGCGATAAGCCGCTGGCAAATCATAGATGCGCTCACGAATGGCCGCAATCCAGGCGGCAGGATCGTTCGCAACCAGTTTGACCGGTGCCTGGTTGGTCTGGTACGGATAAATATCGCTCGCAATCACCGGCCAACCCATCGCACCATACTCCAGCAAACGCAGATTACTCTTACCTTCATTGAAGGCATTCTGCTCAAGTGGTGCCACTGCCAAGTCAAGATTCAGCCCAGCCACGGCCGATGGGTAACGACCAAAGGCTACGCCGCGATGTTTCTCGCGAATACACTCGTCCATTCCCTCTGGCCACATCCCCATAAACACCCAGTCCACTTCATGTGCGGTAGCCCGGATCACTTCTTGGATCAACTCCAGGTCGCCCTTGTGCTGCTGCGCCCCCACCCAACCAACCCGCGGACGTTTCCCTGCTCCACGTTTGCTGTGCAGATCCCACCAATGCTTTTTCACCAGCCGATTCGGCACAATGTGAATCTCTTCAATAAACTCGCTGGCAAATTCTGCCAGCGGCTCGGTGCTGACCACCAGGCGATCCACCAGCGCCAGGCTCTCGCGCAAACGACGGCGCGCATCGCGGAAGTTAGACTTAATCTGCCGATATAAAGAACTCTTTTCTGGCAATTCAGTCATCAAATCATCTAAGGTAATCAACCGCAACTTTTCTGGGAAATAGGTTTTATAGAGCTTCATCGCCTCCATATGCTGGTCACTAATCCCGTTCTGCATCACCAATACATCCGGAGCCAGGCGCTCGATTTCAACAGGCTTGAGCAGGCGATTACCATTCTTGACCAAGCGGATGCAGCAAGTCTGGGCCAGTCCGGCTTGGGCCAGGGCCGTCAATGGCTGGGCCAAGCGGTATTCCCCACTGCCACCGGCAACCGCCGCAGCCAGAATCTTTGGCCGTTCGGTATGGGTTGGTTCCCAGGTGCAGGGAACAAACATTTCGGCATTGAGCGGGGCTTCATACAGCGACAGATTACGGTTATACGAAGGATCATTGGCCAGCACGCTCAGCCATTTTTCGCAGATATAATCATGTTCTTGGCGACTACGTACCGAGTACTGCCCAAAAACCAGCGGGTCTGACAAACGTGCGTTGACACTTTGCCCATGGTGATGCACCAACAAAGCATGAGGGGTCCAGATAATCTGGTGCCCAGCCTGACTGACACGCAGGCAGAAATCAATATCGTTATACAGCACACTCAGGTCTTCATTAAAACCTGACACTTGCTGATAAACACTGCTGCGCACCAATAGGCAAGCGCCGGTCACGGCGGACATCGCCATATCGCATTGCAGCCGTTTCATATAACCGGGCTCGTCCATCTTCTGGCCTACGCCATAGTGTCCGGCAACCGACAAGTACTCAGGACCGCTACCCAACACAATGCCCGCGTGTTGCACCAGCCCGGTTTCAGGGAACACCAGCTTGGCCCCCACAACGCCAACCTCTTCACGCAGCCCATGGGCCAGCATGCGCTCCAGCCATTCTGGCTGAACCACTTCAGTATCATTGTTCAGCAACAACAAATATTCACCGCGCGCTTCTTTGGCCCCCAGATTGCACTGAGCAGAAAAGTTAAACGGGGCATCGTAATGCAACACCCGCACCCGGTCTGGTACGGCTTCTTCCAAGGTGCGGTAGTACTCCAAGACATCCGGGTCCTGGCTTTGGTTATCCACCACCAGAATTTCAAAATCGCGATACAAGGTCTTGGCTAGCAAGGACTCAATGCACGGCTGCAGGAATTCAAGCTTGTCGCGATTGGGGATAATGATTGATACCAGCGGTGTCGTTTCTAGCGCATAGGCAATGTGGTAGGTATCTTCCGCCACCCCTTCTTGCACCTCCGCCTTACATTCAACCCGCCGTAAATGGCTCTCTATCGCGACGCGACGTGATGCGCGCGACAGATGCGTCGTCTCAAAGCGTGGAACGTGCAACAGCATGCGCGGGGTATGCCCCACCGCTTGAGCACCATACTGGTCAACTAGACGCAACAATAAATCGTATGCCTCACAGCCAGGGAACGGCTCAAACCCACCCACACTCATGATTGCCTGCTGGCTAAACCAACTGGCCGCACCGATATAGTCCCAGGACAGTAAATAGTCGAGATTGAAATCTGGCTTAAACTGCGGCTCGTCATAGCAGTTTGGCAGCAGACAACGATCATGGTCACAATACATGGCCACCTGCTTGCTATGGCTCTCGACATGGTCGGCCACACGCAGCAACCAGTCTGGATCAAACTCAGAGCCAGGAGGAATCAGCGTCATCCAATCAGAATGCAGGTCAGTCACCACGGCATTGCAGGCTGCAACAAACTGCTCGGCATCATCCAGAGAGTCAACTTGCAACCAGCCAAGCAACTCGGTGGTCGTAAAAATAGGATCAGGAGATTCAAAATCGGCGATGATAATCAAGCGCCAGCTTTGATAGAGTTGTTGCTGCAGTGAACGGATCGACTGCCCCAGTGCATCCAGTTGCGGCCGACTGACCTTCATCAACATCGTCAACAAGGGGCGTTGGCTCCAGACTTTCATCATGCGCTCTGCGAGCACTTCAGCATCCACTTCGCGCAAGGCATGTTCATTCAGCCAGCCACGGTATTCCATTGAGGCCAGTGAGGCCTTACCGGGGTTCGCCGCAGACAACAGCGCAGCACGGCCAACCCGGATCGCCGTGTCGCCCATATCGTCATACTTGGCATAGATCCGGCGAAACAGCTGTTTCAGATTAGCTAACTCACGTGCGGTCTGATGGTCGCGCTTATCCTTACGCTGGCGAATTTCCACCGTGGTCTTATGCACATGAATAAATTCGGTCTTGCGAGACAAACGGATCAACAAGTCCCAGTCTTCTAGCGCAGGCAACGATTCGTCAAACCAACCGATGGTTTTCAACCAGGCGCGTGCGAAGGAAAACGTATTGATCGGGATATAGTTAGCCACCTGCAAGCGAGCCAGGTCATATTCTTCATGCGGATAAGGGTGCAGGCGTTGGTGTTCTCGTCTCAAACCACCTTCTAGCGTCTCCAACACCATTTCTGGATCGGTATACACCACCGCATTAGGTGATAACAACAGCTGCTCTTTGAGAATTTGTAGATGCTCGGAACGCATCAAATCGTCATCATCTAGAAAAACGATATAACGACCACGGGCTAATTTAAGCGCTGCATTGCGCGCCCCGGCAGGCCCACGGTTAGGTTGTCGGATATAGGTAATACGCGCATCTTGCTCAATCCAGTCAAGCGAGGTTTCGACCAGATCACCACCATCGTTCACCAGCAAGATTTCAAAATCCTGACAACTCTGCTCCAAGATACTGGCCAGCGCATCTTGCAGCAGCCGCGGGCGCTTGTAGGTCGCCACAATCACCGAGAACATCGGTCCCTGGGCATCCGGGCCGGTCAGCGCCTGCGCGAATAATTCATCAAGCGGCGGCGGCAACACCGATGAAGGGTCCAGTGTCAGCAATTCTTGAATCTGCAGGCAAACCTGGTGGAACTGCCGACGAATATCGTGATCGATCTGTGCGCTGGCCGCGTGGCCATGTTCGAGATAAAACGCATACTTGCCATACAACAAACTAAAAATACCCGGCAGCGCCCCTAAGAGGCGCGGCAGGTTTTCCACTGTCAGATAGCGTTCCAGCAGACACAGATGTTCAACGATTGCGACCCCGGATACCGCGTATTTATCCACACCGGAAGCCTGGGCATGATGCTGGCGAAACACAGAAATCTGCTGATTCAGAAAAACGCCGCGTGCGCCATCGCGGCTTAAACCCAGCATCAGGTTCCAGTCTGTAGCGCGGAAAAACTGCTCCCCGGGCAAGGACTGGAGGCTGGTATCAAAAAACGGCTGCGGCAAAATGCTGCGACGGAACAGCGTAGTACCCAAGTTGATATAGCAGTCAAACTGCAACTGTGCCGCAAACTCATCGCGGGTCCCAAAGTAGCTCTCTCTCAACCAACCGGGATGTTGCAAATGGTAAACCGCACCATTACTCAACATCAGATTATAGCGGCCATAGGCGAAACCACACTCGGGGTGTTGTTCCAGAGCGCCCAGCAAGGCAGGCAAAGCACCCGCTTCAAGATAGTCGTCGGCCCCCAGCAACAACACGTAGTCGCCGCTCGCTAGACTCATCGAATAATTGATGTTGGCAGAAGCGCCATAATTCATCGGGTTACGGTAGTAATGCACCCGGGGGTCGGCTACATAAGTCTGAATCACCTCCGGCGTGTTATCGGTTGATGCGTCATCGCAAATGATGATTTCAATATCTTCGACTTTTTGCGACAACACACTATCGATGGCTGCGGGTAAAAACTCCGCGTAGTTATATGCCGGTATGACGATGGAGATCATGTACCCTCCCGAGTCTTGTTATGGTGGTGGCGACCTTGCCGAACAATGGGTCAGATGAAGTTAATATGTTCCGGCGGGTTTTTCAGATCCCACAAAAATTTGTTTATATAATCTTGACGGCAGCCGACAGCACAATCCTTATGCACGTCAACTGATTCCGATACATCTTTATGTACCGCCCAATAGCGATCCCCCATCACCATGTCGAAAAACGACTGTTCGTGCAAGTCGCCAATATAGAAACGCTCTTTATTGAAGAACGGCCCGCAGGGGTAGATCTTGCCATTGCCCGAGATCTGCAGCAAAAAGGGCGTGCCATAGCAGACATCATATTTGCGAAAACCGTTTTTATACAATGACGATTCTGATGCCGCGTTAATTTTGTTCCATTTGGCCTGCACCACATAATCGTCAGTGGAATAACTTTCGGCTTCGATCAACACGTCTTGGATGGTCAAATAATCTTCGTACTGAATACCGATTTCTTTGTATTCAGAATCGGAACAATGCTTGATCACGAAATAATCCACCCCCAGTTCAGCACCCAGTTTTGCTTCTTTTAGCACTTGGTCAAAACACTCTGGAATCAGCACCATTTGCAGGCCGATGGTGCATGGGTAGTTATTTTCTTTTTTGATGCGCACTAACTCACGAATCTTCACCACTAACTCATCGAAGTTCTTTTCCTTTGATTGGTGAATTCGGCGGAAACCATCACGATCGCCTGCAGACAGGTTAAAGCGAATCCAGCTCATGTTTTTCAACAAATCATGCGCCCGATCCATATCCAGCACGATGCCATTGGTGGCCATCGAAGTATCGATGCCCAATTCTCGTGCACGCACTACGGCGTCGTACAATGCAGGATTGAGTGTCGGTTCGCCATCACCGATAAACCCAATTGATCGCACCCCAAGACGACCGCAGTCATCAATATAGCGCAGCAGGGCTTCGCGTTCGATCATGGTGCCTTGTGTCATGTTCTGCACCACCGCATAGCAATAGATGCAAGCCGTATTACAAAACTTGGTCAGGCCCATATCGATATGAATCGGGGCAAAATGCTCGCCCCTCTGCCACGCTTGCAGGCGGTCCAGGTGGTGCATCATTTTGTGGCCGTCAAACCGAAAGCGCTGCGGCGGATTACGATAGCTCGGTCCGGTAAACTGGTTCGGTGCCGAAGGGGCTTCTTCCCCTTCGGTCAAGCGCACTACACCAACCTGGCTACCCTGGCTGTAAAACTGAATCTTCTGCCCGGTCATCTTATCCAGCTGATAGCTATCCAACTGCTGTTGCTCGTCGGTCAAGGCAGCACGATTAACGATCACGTTGGAGGTACGCAACTTGTGCCCAGGATTACGCTTGAGCGGCGCATCCTCAGGAATAGAAGTTGTCGTCTCGCAGCCAAAACGATTAACGTCTTTGTGCTGCTCTGTGTGCTGGTCTTTGTCCTGATTGTTTTCGCTCATCTTGTCTCTCCAGGCCCCGCTTCTATGCGGGACACAATTCAAAACGGTCCGCTAAACCACGCACCAGGCACGTCATGGTGCGTATGGCGCGCAGGCAAATGCTCTAACGGTAAATGCGTCAAGCCCAACAGTGACCCCGCCCGTGCCAGAATTTCTGTAGCACCTGGGTAGAACTGCCGGGTTAAACCGTAGCTGGTGGGTTCGGGGCAGTCAGGCAACGCCAGACGCTGAGGCGCGCACTTGAGCGCGCTCCAGCACTCCATCGCCACTCGCGCCACGATTTCTCCAGCCACGGAACCGGTGGTTGCTCCGGTGTCCAGCGCAAGCAATCGTCCCGTACGCCGCACCGAGGTAAAAATCGTATCCCAATCTAATGGTTTAATCGTACACAGATCGATTAACTCGCATTCAATGCCAACCGCTTCAAGAGCACGACAGGCATAGAGGGCTTCGACCACCATATACGACGCAGCAACAATCGTTAGCGCATCACCCGCTCGCCGTATCACTGCGCGCCCCAGCGGCATACGCACATCCGCCTCTGGCACCTCCCCCTGGGCAAAATGCAACCAGCGATGTTCCAGGAACACCACCGGGTCATCGTCGAAAATTGACGACAACAGTAAACTCTTGGCATCCGCCGCATTCGACGGCATCACCACTTTCAAACCAGGAATATGCGCAAACCAGGCTTGCAGATTCTGCGAGTGCGTCGGCCCCTGCCCCCAACCCCGCCCCATGATCAGTCGTATGGTAAGCGGCACCGAATGACCAAAAGTGTAATTCCATTTGGCGGCGTTATTGACCAATTGATCCAATGCCAGCAAGAAAAAGTCCAGCCGTTGGTGACACATCACCGGCCTCACCCCCCCTAGCGCTGCGCCAATTGCAATCCCGGTCATGCCATTTTCAGAGGTCGGCGTATCAAACACCCGCGCACCACCAAAACGCTGTTGCAGGCCAGTGGTGGTGTTAAAAATAGCTTTTGGGTCGTCAACCCCTAGGCCAAGGCACACCACCCGAGGGTCTTGCTCCATGGCTAGATGCAGCGCCTCATTGATCGCCTGGGCTGCATTAATGATGGGTGCGCGACTCATGCCTCCACTCCCATACTGTAAATTCCATCGAACACGCTAGACTCGTCAGGAAATGGTGCCGCCAACGCCAGCGTAAACGCCTGAGCGATTTCTGCCGAGATCTCGGCGGTACATTCTGCAATACGCGCATCGGATAATCTGAGCCGTTCTGCCAATCGAGGCAAGGGGTCCAGCTGTTGCCAGGCGGCCAACTCACCCGCAGGGCGATAGCCTAATTCGTCATCAAAATTCGGGCCGCAGTGTTCGCGCCAACGATAGGTCATGCACTCGATAAACATCGGTCCGTGCCCCGCTCGCACCGACGCAATCGCGCTATTTGCCGCCTCGAGCACCGCCAGGGCATCATTGCCATCCACTTGCACCGCAGGGATCCCCAGGGCTTCGGCAACCCGACACAAAGAACGCGAGGCCGGCTGTCGCTTACTTAGAGGAGAATAGACCGAATACAGATTATTTTCGCAGGCAAACAATACCGGGAGTTGTTTGAGCGCGGCAAAGTTGGCCGACTCGTAGAACACCCCTTCTTCCGTTGCCCCATCTCCGAAAAACACGCAACTGATGGCGCTTGAGCCTTGTAACTGCTGCGCCAGAGCCATGCCAACACCAAGCGGAATGCTGTTGCCAACAATCGCGGTGCTGGCCATAAAACCTGCACTGGCATCACTCAAATGCATAGAACCACCACGCCCGCCACAACAGCCGCTGGCCTTGCCATACAACTCGGCAATCATGGCGTTCAAGTCACCACCTTTACCCAAATAATGGGCGTGTGAGCGATGGGTAGACAATGCCTGGTCATCGACCCGCAATGCCAAGCCAAATGCAGCCGCAGGCGCCTCTTGCCCAATCGACAGATGCACAGGGCAGCGCATTTGCTGCTCGGGGTAACGCCGGGCGATTTCTTCTTCGACCATACGGATGCGCAGCATGGACTGGAACAAAGCCACTGTCATAAGTGATCAGCCTAGATAAAATTGATGTGAGGCACGCTCTGATTGACCAGTCGGTCCAGATAACGGTTGACCTCGTCCATTCGGCAATTCTTACGGCATTCGTGAATATCCAGTTCATGGCGTACATAGTGGAAATTTGCGCGCCGTTTTTCTCCCTGCCAGATATCCTGAAAGCTTTGCTGATTCAAATTGCCATACTCAAAGCGCTGATCAAGCAGATAGGCACTGCAGCCGTAGACCCGGCCATCAGCCATCACATAACCCCAGACAAACGGAGTGGCCTGGCATTTTTTATAGCGTGTCTCTGGTGCTTCCATATATTTGCGCATGGTGTGTGCGCGGAACACCACCTGGAAGCTGTCGGTATTCATGGCTTCTAATTGGTCTGCCAGTGCCAGATAGCCCTGATAATTCACTTGCTCGTATTCGTGCGTTTCACTAAATAGATGCTGAGAGTAAGGTTTGATCACTAGGTAATCAGCAGCAATTTCATCCCGACAGATGCGCGCCAACTCGACCATTTCATCTGCATTTTCAGGCAATAACAACGACTGCACCCCGATCACGGTATTCAACCCATGCTCACGTTTATAGGCGCTTGCCGCGCGCAAATTCTCGATAACCAATTGAAAATCGCGTTCGCGGGTGCGGTGAATCGCAGCATAACTGGCAGCGGTTCCCGCATTCAACGAAACCTTAATCCAAGAGACTTTATCCAACGATTCTTCGACAAACCGCTGATTCAACAGCACACCATTGGTAGTGAAAGCAACGTCAATGCCACTCGCGTGCGTCACGGCGACAATTTCGTTAATTTTCTTATGTAGCAGCGGTTCGCCCTCGCCGGCAAACATAATACTTTTGACGCCTAAACGCCCCATTTCAGGAATTCGCTCAGCCAGCATCGCGGCTTCCAGCATCACCGACTTGTACCCAATGTAATCCACGGCACAAAACGTACAGCGGTGGTTGCAAGCGCCAACCGGGGACAATTCAAGATAAATCGGGTAGACCAAACGCGCACGCTCCCAATCGTCGCCAACCTCCAGCAATTCAGCAACGCGTTTTGGATGATAAATTAGCTTGTGACTATCAATCAGAAACTTATCCATAACTCCAACCTCTAGCTGCAATTATTTAAGCAGCGTGGTGGCATATTTGAAAAACAATACCGGATCAACAGAGTCGCGATTGCAGACAATCTGCACATCCAACGCAGCCGCAATACTACCGGCAAACACTGACAATTCGGAGGGCAAGCCAGCCCCCATGCACGGCCCTGCTAGCGACATAAACGCGTCTCCCGCACCAATGCGGTCAACAACTTTGGATGACAAAGCAGGAATCGAATACGTATTGTCGTTCGAGACTAACAGTGCACCTTGCCCACCACGTGTGATCGCAGTGGCGCGCGCAGAAAGGCGACTATTCAACTCAGCAGCAATCGCATCCAGCGGCGACTGGCGGTCATGTGCGGCCAAACGCGCTTCCGGTTCATTTAGGCAAAGAAAATCAGCTCGAGGATAGCGGGTAATCACATGGTAGCCACGGTTGCCACTGTTGACCTGGGTATTCACCACCAGGAAACGCGCATACTCGGAGATCGCGTGCGCGATTTCGCGTGAGATCAGTCCATTACCAAAATCGGTCACCACCACGGTATCAAACTCTGCAGCATGCCCGGCCAACCACTGGCAGAAAAACTGATCCAATCCACTACGATCTTGTTCTACACCACCAAAATACACCTCGAACAAGCGCTGCAGTTCCTGGTCAACAAAACGTCGTTTGATCAGGGTCTGTGCACTGGGAAATGCGTAATGCTGCAGATCGATATTCGCCTGTAATTTATCGCGCACATAGTCCAGGGTCCCCGACTCGCGCCCAAGGGCCGTCAGTAACGTTACATTCTGACAAAAACCAGCAATATGGTTAGCCACTGCGATTGAGCCACCAGCAAAACGCTCTTCCGACTGGTAACGCACCGCCAAGGTATTTCCCTTGCCGGTCTGCCCCAAGGTCGAAACATAGTGGTACTCATCAAGGATTGCGTCACCAATCACCAACACGCGCTGCGTCTTGAGTTGCTTGATCCGACTGATAAAATCTTCCAGCGGATACTGTTGCTTAAAATCCGATAGAAACGCCCGGGCCTCGGGAGAGAACACATCAAAATGGTTATTGAGTAATTTGGTCGAACTAAAGGTAATTTCGTCGGTAAAGTACACGTCACCACCAAACGAGCGCACGGCGGCTACTTCCCGGGCAATATTGCCGGTCAGGTCGGTATTGGCATCCGCATAGTCACTGCCTTTGGCATAGATCGCTGGCTGCAACGCTTCAATTACATTTAATGCAGTTTCAGCCTGATTGATCGCTACATGGTCAACGCACGCCAGTGCAGCCAGGTTCTCTGCACGCAGATCCTCACCAAACACCGGACGTCCGGGCCCCTTGCGCACATACTGGTCCCCGGTCAGGGTTACCACCAGTACATCCCCCATTTCGCGAGCGCTTTGCAGATGGCGAATGTGTCCGGTATGCATCAAATCGAAGGTGCCATGGCACAACACCACACGGCGCCCACTTTTACGCAGTTGCGCGCAAATCGCAGTCAGATCTTCGAGCGTGTGAATTTTGTGTTCGGTCATTGTCGATCCGCCAAGCAGTCTGCAAGGTAATGCAGCAAAAACAAATGAGAGATTTCCACCTCACCATAATCAGCAGATGGACTCCAAAAGTTAACATCACCAACCGTGCGCAATGGGTTGTCCTGGCCAAACCCACTCAGGGTCACAACCCCGGTGCCAACATGTCGCGCGGCTTCAACCGCAGCCAGAATGTTAGCTGACTTTCCCGAACTACTGATCGCAATCAGCAGGTCTCCCTTGCGCGCATAATGCGTAACCAGGCGCGCAAAAGCCGCGTCATAGCCAAAGTCGTTACTCATGCAAGTCATCAGCGATGGTTCATGCAGCACGTGCGCCCTTACTTGCCCCTTATTCACCAGATCATTCTGAATATGAGCTGCAACGGCGGCACTACCACCATTGCCAATAATCAATACGGAGCCATCTCGCTGACGCAGACTTTGCAATAAATCCAAGGTTGCAGCCACTGCAGCGTCAAGGGCCAGTTCGCGACCAAGAGCAGAGGATTCAATCGACGCCAGCAGACTTGAAAAGCGACGGGACGCTTCGGCCAATGTTGCACTATTCATGCTTGTCCCCTAGGTTATCAAACCAGCTTTTTGTGGCACCCTCTATGGTTTTTGGGGTCCACAACGGCGCATCTTGCCAATCATCCAGCCGCTCCAACATGGTTGCCACCCCCTGTTCCAATGGCACCTCGGCGTGCCAGCCCAGTAAGCGCTCGATTTTAGTCGTATCGGCAAAGGTACAATCCGGCTCGCCAGGACGCTTGGGAATCGTTACGGTATCGCCCCCCAGTAGCGCAATCAGGCGATTAACGCTGTAATGTCCGCCACTGCCAACATTCATCACCTGAGAACATAAGTCAGACGCGGCCGCCATCTTGAACGCACGGGCGACATCGGTTACATAAGTAAAGTCACGCGTCTGTTCACCATCTCCGACAACGGTATACGGCTGCCCTCTGAGTTTTTGCGCCAGAAACACACCAAACACAGCACCATAGGCCCCGGCAGTACGCGAGCGCGGCCCGTAAACATTAAACAAGCGTAGCGACACCACCGGTAAGCGATACACCTTGCCCCAGTGCAGCACCAATTCTTCCCCCATTGCCTTGGTCAAAGCGTAGGGATACTCGGGGGCGATCGGAGCCGTCTCAGGGGTTGGGTAACAATCTGGGATACCGTAACAAGACGAAGACGCGGCATAAACCAGACGGCCAACGCCATGTGCACGCGCTGCCTGCAGGACATTTAGCGTGCCCTGGACATTCACCGAAAAATAGGTTTCAGGGTCGTCAATCGAAGGAACAATATCGGCGCGTCCAGCCAAGTGGAACACCCGGTCGACCCCAGCAAAGCACGGCTCAAGCGCCGATTTGTCGCGAATATCAACTTGGTGGAATTCACAAATTCCTGGCGCGAGCAAATGCGCGATATTTGACAATTTGCCAGTCGACAGGTCATCAACCAGCACCACGCTGGCGCCATCTGCCAGCAACATCTCAGACAAATGACTACCAATAAACCCGGCTGCGCCGGTGACGAGTACTTTCATCTTGATGTATACACGAAAAGAGTAAGGATTATATCGGCCCGATAGGGGCTAACTTGAGAAATACCCTGTTGCTATAGTCGCGCAGTCAGGGCTGCAACAAGCGCGCCAGCATACGCTCGACCGACTGCATCCCCTGATCAAGCACTGAGCTTGCCGAAGAAAAATCAACTTTATGGCTACTGTCCTCACGTCCTGCAGCATAGTTCGCCACCACATTCAGCATGGCGTAAGGCAGGTCAAGCTCCCGTGCCAGCGCCGCTTCCGGCATACCGGTCATTCCGACCATGTCCGCGCCATCGCGCTCCAGCCGATTGATCTCTGCAGCGCTTTCCAGGCGTGGGCCCTGGGTGCAGGCGTACACGCCACCATCTAGCACTGAAACGGCCTCTTTCTCAGCTGCGGCAAGAATTCTGCGACGCAGATCGGGGCAATAGGGGCGCGTAAAATCCGCATGCACGACCGGCTTGTCCAGGCCCTCGAAGTAGGTATGCTCACGGCCATAGGTATAATCGATCAGGTCGTCAGGCAAGGCAATTGCACCCGGGCGCATATCGGCACGAATCCCACCCACCGCACCTATCGCGATAATCCCCTTGATATTTTGTTGCTTCAATGCCCAGATATTGGCACGAAAGTTAATCTCATGCGGCGCGAGTGAATGGCCATAACCATGACGCGCAATAAACACCACATTGGTGGTACTGATGCGGCCAAAAGTTAAAGCGCAAGAGGGGTCGCCAAATGGCGTGCGGACCACCTGGCGATGGGTCACTTCGAGAATAGATAACCGCGCCAGACCACTACCACCAATAATTGCAAGCATCCTGCCCCCATAAATAAAATAAGTCTTTAGCTTAAGCTAGAGAAGTGTAAAGCCTTTGAGTCAGAAGGAACAGACTCACCACCCATAGATTTTATGCAAAATTAATATTAATTTCATATAGCTAGCACATGTAGTGCGGCTTTCATCCCAAAACTATTATTTGTTACGAATCCCCCCTCGATTCATCTTAACTTCACACAGCACTGAAACAATACCGCCATCTTCAGTATCTAGCACTGATCCAGATTGACCAGCCGGTTGCTTTTTTTCAGGTGACACTTTTTTTATTCTGTTTTCGGGATTGATGTGAAATGAATATTCGACAGCGAATTACCTTACTGGTGATGCTGAGTTTCATCGCCATTGCTTCGATCGGCGGTTACGCCATTTTTCAATCGCGCATGAATGCCACACAAGTCCGATCCGTGACGGAGATTGCCGTTCCCAGCACCCTGGCTTCTGCCGATCTGTTGTCACAGTTGAAGGACGTGCAACTGAACACCATGAATCTGCTGGCCGCAACCGCACCCAACCTAGTTGAACAGGCTCGTAATCAACTCATTGCGAGTCGTGCAGCACTGGCCGCCAGCCTGGCGTTGCAATCCACTCAGGCGAACAGTAACGCACAACGCGGGTTGGTACAGGAAGCACTCAGTTCGCTGAAAGACTATTACGGTTCTATTGACGATGTAACGCGCTACATGCTTACCGGTCAGCACGATCTGGCCAGCGCCACTTTTTATGCCGGAGCTTCTCAATATCAGGTCAATCTGCAGCAAAATATCGATGCATTGCGCATTGAGAAGCGGCGCAATACCGACGAGGCGATTTCCGGATTGAATCAGAGCCTGGCGCGTACGGTTGTAACCTTGTCGATAGTGACCGTGCTCGCCATGCTAGCGTTGATCAGCATGGGCTGGTTGCTATATCGCCAGATTATTCGCCCAATCGTCGGTATGCAGGAAATGATGAGCGAAATCGCCAGCAGCCAAGACTTTACGCGCCGGGTTCCGGTCGGGCAGCAGGATGAAATCGGCAAGTCAATCATCGCGTTTAACCTGATGATCGAAAAAATCGAAGCCAGCTCAATGCTGTTGAAGCAAAAAACCAACGACATTCAGACCATGCTTGCCAATATTCCACAGGGGATTTCGACAATTATCGAAGGAAACAAGATTCACCCTGAGTACTCGTCGTATCTGGAAACAATCTTCGAGACCTCATCGATTGCAGGACGCGACGTCATGCAACTGGTGTTTGCCGATACCACGCAGGGCACCGATGTGCTATCGCAGGTTGAGGCCGCAGTCGGTGCCTGTATCGGGGAAGACGTGATGAATTTCGACTTTAATGAGCATCTAATGGTGGGCGAAGTCGAAAAACGCATGCCGGATGGCCGCGTCAAGATTCTCGATCTGAACTGGTCTGCGATTACAGATGACGCCGACCAAGTGGTGCGCCTGATGCTGTGTATTCGCGACGTTACCGAGTTGCGCCAACTGGCGACTGAGGCTAATGAGCAGAAGCGCAAGCTGGAAATGATTGGTGAAATTCTGGCAATCAGCCAAGAAAAATTTCATGACTTCATTAGCAGTGCACTGCAGTTCGTTGAAGAAAATGCACTATTGATCCGCCAGCACCCTGATCAGGATTCCGCAGTCGTCGCACAGCTGTTCCGTAACATGCATACCATCAAAGGAAATGCGCGCACTTATGGCCTGCGCGGGCTGAGCAATATTGTGCATGAAGCCGAGCAGACCTATGACGCATTACGTCAGCCAATCCCAGACATCGCCTGGGACCAAGACATGCTGCTGGCAGAACTGGGAGGGGTCAGGGCGAGCATCGAACGCTACGCACACATCAACGAGGTCAGCCTGGGGCGTAAGGGACCAGGACGTAGAGGCAGCATCGAGCGCTACGTGATGGTTGACAAGGTGCAAATCCAGGAAACGCTGCGTAGGCTGGAAACAGTCAATACCGGCAATCTCCACGAACTGATCGCCGTACGCAATTCAGTGCACGGAGTACTACGCTTGTTGGGCACGGAAACGCTGACTGAGACGCTGGCTGGTCTGATCGACTCGCTGGTACCGCTTGCAGCTGAATTGGGCAAGAGTGTGCCGCAAGTCCAGATCGAAGACAATGGCCTAGTTGTGCGCAATCAAGCCAGCGGCATGTTGAAAAACGTATTCATGCATTTGGTGCGTAATTCGATGGATCACGGCCTGGAGGATCTGGACGCGCGCCTGGCCATGGGTAAACCCCCAGTAGGCACACTGTTCATAAAAATGGAGCTGGTAGATCACCTGTTGCAGCTTTCGCTGCGCGACGACGGGCGTGGCTTGGCGTTGGGACGGATTCGAGAACAAGCCACCGAGCGCGGACTGATAAGCGAAAACGCCGTGCTCAGTGATGCAGAGGTGGCGCGGCTGATTTTCCTGCCGGGGTTCTCTACGAGCGCGCAAGTGACTGAAGTCTCTGGACGCGGCGTCGGCATGGACGCGGTTCAATCTTTTGTCAAACGCGAGCACGGAAAAATCGACATCCATTTTCTGGATCAGGACCTCGGTGCGGATTTCCGCCGCTTCGAAACGGTCATCAGCCTGCCCGAGAGTCTGGCGGTGGCCATCGATGGCGGATTGCTGCCTACACCCCAAGCGGACAAGCCAAAAAACGAAACCGCGCTTAGCGCACCCGCCAGACAGCAGGACAAGGTGCCAGAATGAGCGTGGACAAACAATTGCTCAGCAAGCTTCTGGTACTTGATGAAGTCGGTATACCTCTGGACAGCCGGAACATCTTGGGCGACGAATCTTATGGACTCATCGGTATTCGGCCACAGCATGGCACGGTAGCCAATGTGATGGATATACTCAAGTCCAATGTAGATCTGGGCGCCATCATGTTATATGAAAACTATCATGGCACGCCCAGTGAAGGCATTTCGTTGGCGCGGCGGATCCACGCCGTACGCCCCGAGTTACCCTTATTCTTACGCCGGGATGCAGAGGCCAGCGTCGCAGGCCTCAATCCGAAGGATGCAGCGCTATTTCGTTGCGCTTTTACGCTGGAGAATCCTGAGCCGCTGCGCGCGACGCTGGATTCTTCGATCTTTAACCGTATCTACCCAACTAGTCTGGTGCGCGGTCTCGCCGAAATGACCCGTACCGCACTCGCATCGCTGTTTACCAACTGTGATATCGAGGTCGAAACACCCTATCTGATCAAGGATCGCATCATCTATGGTGAGGTGTTTACCCTGATCGCGCTTGAAAGCCACTGGTGTCGCGGCTACATGATGTTGCAGGGTGAAGAAAATGCCCTGATGGGTCTGGTGCGCGCTCAGGCCGGAGAGAAAGGCGAGGGGCTGACGTTTCGCGATCTGAATAGCAGTCTCGGCGAAGCAACCAATCTGGTATGGGGAGCGTTCAAAAATCGCTATGTCAACCATAGTAGTGATCAGAACAGCCCGTTACAGACCCAGGTACCAATCATCATCAATCATCAACGGCGCTATATTTCATTCGGCGCGGATGACCCACAACTCTGTCTCAAATATTGGCTACGAGAACAGGGCCACCCAGATGCGGCACCGGTGCCGCTGTATCAACGTTTTGTGTTTAACCTGAACTGGTCTCCGGACGCATTCTCGGAAAACCCCTCCGTCGAATCGATGTGCGATTCCGGCGAGCTCGAATTGTTTTAATTCTAGGAATACTCATGGCACAAATATTAATGGTTGACGATTCCAGTACGGTAAGAAATGAAGTATGCGATTTTTTGAAGGCCAATGGTCTGACGGTAACCCCGGCAGTAGACGGCAAGGACGGTCTGGATAAACTCCGAGCCGATCCATCGATCAGACTGGTGCTCAGCGACGTCAATATGCCCAATATGGACGGGCTGACCATGGCCGAAAAAATTCGTAATGAACTAAAAAATGCCAGCGTACACGTCATCATGCTAACCACAGAAAACAGTCCGGCAATGAAGGAGCGTGGCAAAGCGGCTGGCATCAAAGGCTGGATCGTCAAACCCTTTAATGGCACCGCCGTGCTGCCAACCCTGAAAAAACTAGCGTGCTGAAATGTATTTATCTGAGAGTGTGTTGATGTTGGGAAGCCTGGGGTTGCTGTGTGCAGTGCTACTGCTAGCACTCTGCACGCGGAGGATGCGGCGCGGATATCAGCGACAACTGGCCGGTTACGATGAGATGGTGACCGCCTTGTCTGCGCGCGTGCCCACGGAAGAGGTGTCTGCGCGTCTGGCTGTGCTCTCAGCGGAGCGCGACATGTTATTGCAGAAGAAACTAGCGCAGCAGGAGGCTGCACACGCACAAGCATTGTTGCGTGGCGAGCAACAAGGCATGAGCGAGCGGGAGCAAAGTCTGGCACGCTTGCAGGATGAACATGCGCGTCAGTTTGAACAGCTGCGCTCGGCCATGTTAAGAGAATATACGGCTTTCCAGTCTGATATTTACCTACTGCAGGACATGATCCGAACGGTGGAGCGCTGGCATGACGAAATGCAGGCGATTCTGGTCAATAACCGCCATCTGAAAGAACAAAATGAAGGGTTCGCCCGCATTGTTAAAAATGTAGTAATGCTGGCCCTCAATGCTTCGATTGAGGCGGCAAGAGCAGGCGAGCATGGGCGCGGCTTTGCCGTGGTAGCCGATGGGGTTAGAGATCTGGCGCTAACTTCGGCCAAACTGGCACAAGACTACAGGAACAACCTGGACAAAAATGATCTGGTTACGACCACGACATTTCAGGACATGCAGGCCTGTGGCAATATGATTCGCACAGCGGTATTCGGTCTAAAGGCCTCCAGCGACAAGATTCTTTCGGCGATCGAAACGGACGTTAAAGCCATATGAGTGTGACGGTACAGGCAAGAGAGGCATTCGACTGGGTATTTGACAAATCGATTCGCGAGAACTGTGGATACGGACTAGATGAACCTTGCGTCATCACGCATATGAACGCGCCGCCCACCCTGTTAGAGAACGAATCGCATCAGTTGGTGGTACTCAATATATCGTCGTATGTTTTCCGTGTGGTCGCCTTGTTTGATTTTGCCATGGATAGCGCGACCTATACACATCTGGAGAAACTGTCGCGCACACCCATACGCCAGCAGGACAAACAGGCCTTCTTGGATGCCTGTTCCGAATGGGTAAACATGATTTGTGGTGCAGTCAATCGTAGCCTGTCTGGACGCTTTCCGCACGCAGGCATGTCGACGCCCTTTGCGCTAGAAAGCAGCTGTGCACAATATTGTTCCTTGCTCAATCCATCCTGGACCCGCGTCTTCGCGGTGGAGATCAATCAATCAGTGCGCTACAACCTGAATGTATGCGTCTGCGTCGCTAATAATATTACCCTGGATTTTAATCTCGATCAGTCTATGCATAATGACGTGTCCTCTGGTGAACTCGAACTATTCTGACTGAGTCCCCGCGGTTGCTTGCACACTAATCGCGCGGGACTGGTGCACACAAACAAAAACGCCACCAACTTTGCTGCTGGTGGCGTTCTGGCAGGCTAGGCCCGGCTTACTTCAGAGCGTGTATGGCGGGCAGATTGCGCCAGGCACCACGCACATCCATACCAAAACCAAATACATAGCGGTCAGGCACATCCAGACCGACAAAATCGGCCTTAATTGGTTTTGCCTTGGGAATCAGTTTATTGGCAAACACGCCGCTATAAAACTCTTTAGCGCCCATCCCCATTACCTTGTCGCGGATGGCGGCCATGGTGTGACCTTCGTCCAGAATATCGTCCAACACCAATACTATGCGGTCCTGTACGTCTTCTTTCGGGGCTTGTTTCCAGACCAGTTCACCGCCCTGGGTCTTGTCGCCATAGCGGGAGACATGGACATAGTCAAAATCCAGGGGAAAATGCAGCCGAGGCAACAGTTGGCCGGTAAACACCACCGCCCCCCCCATCACCGACAACACCAGCGGATAGCTTTCACCAAGTTTCTCGGTGATTTCTACCGACATGCGATCAACGGCAACACTCACTTCTTCTGCCGAGAATAAAATATCCGAGCTATTCAAAATGCCCCGGGCTTCGGCAACGTTTGCCATGCTGACTCCTTCACTTCGAAATCCCAGCGCCAGCTCACTCTGACACCAGGAGATTAAATTAATCGTTTAGCGCCTGCTGCGCCAGATAGGCAGCAAATTCTGGACCGACTTCGTGGTGTTTCAGACCATAGCTCACCGTCGCCTTGAGGTACCCCAACTTGGATCCACAGTCAAAGCGCACACCGGTGAATGGCAAAGCTAGAATCTCTTCATCCTTCAATAACGCGGCAATACCATCGGTCAGTTGAATCTCACCACCAGCGCCCGGCTTGGTATTGATCAGTTTTTCAAAAATCCGTGGCGTCAGAATATAGCGCCCCACAACCGCCAGATTCGATGGCGCATCTTCTGGGCGTGGTTTTTCAACAATGCTAGAGACTTTCAGACGATTACTTGTGGTATTCGATACTTCGACGATACCGTAGGCGCCAGTATCTGCCGCAGCCACCGTTTCAACCCCCAATACTGAACAATGGGTCTCGTCAAACACCTTGACCATCTGTTCCATGGCACCAGGGTCTGAGTCAATCAAGTCGTCAGCCAATATCACTGCAAAGGGTTCATTGCCGACTACGGATTGGGCACACAGTACCGCATGGCCCAAGCCAAGCGCTTCGGGTTGGCGAATATACACACAGGTAACCGAACGCGGAATGATTCCTTGCACCATATCTAACAACTTGTGCTTATTCTTATTCTCAAGCTCGGTTTCCAGCTCATACGCCTTATCAAAGTGATCTTCGATCGAACGCTTATTACGGCCTGTAATAAAGATCAGTTCAGTGATTCCTGCAGCCACGGCCTCTTCCACCGCATACTGAATCAGCGGTTTGTCGACTACCGGCAGCATCTCTTTAGGACTGGCCTTGGTCGCTGGCAAAAACCGTGTACCCAGCCCGGCGACCGGAAATACTGCTTTGGTTATTTTTTTCATGGACTGCATACCCCATATGATTCAACCGGGCGTATTCTATCGCGCCCCGGCGTCACACTCTACCGATTTACCTGAATAAGACACAATTTAGTCAATGCTTTTCAAACACACGCAGCATGACAGGATCATGTTTCGCATAAAACTACGCTCGACTACCAAGCCCTAGTGCGGCTGGCAGCAGAGCCAGCACCGACTGCCAATTATATAGATCGGTCTGACGCAACAGATACATACTCGGATACCAAGGCATTGAATGGCCCTCAGCAGGAAATAGATTACCGCCGGTAGCGCGCATCAGTACGATGGTTGGCACACCCAATGCTCCGCCAAGATGCGCAGCCGCAGTATCCACCGACACCAGCGCATCAAGTTGCGACAAAATCGCCGCGCTATCAGCAAAGTCTTGAATCCCGCCAGGTGGTTGGTGCATCAACCGCAGAATCTCGGGTGCAGGCGCATCGCCGCCGACCTGCAAATTAATCCAGTCGACCTCTACTGTACCCAAGAGGGTCGCTAATACAGCGGGTGGCAGACTACGCGTCTGCCGGTCTTGTTCGTCCTGCCCCACCCCCATTTGACCAGACTGCCAGACCAGACCAACACGCGGGCGGGTTTGACGCGGACCAAGTCGTTGAGCCCACTGCGCAACCAAGGTGGGATCAGGGGTGAGATAAGGGGTCTGTCCAGGGATCGAATCTAGCCTGGTATGCAGCAGATAGGGACAAGACATGACTGACAGATGGTAATCCGCCACCGGCATCGGTTGCGTCGTGCTGAATATCTGATCAAGCCCTGGCAATCCCGCCAACAGGCGTTCTAAACAAGGATCAACCCGCAACAGTAAGCGACAATCTGGATGGGCTGACTTCAGTTCAGCCAGATAACGCGCCATCTGCAGCATGTCTCCCAATCCCTGCTCGCACCAGATTAACAAGGTCTTACCACTCAGGGGCTCGCCCTGCCACTCGGGCAACCCAGCGTCGTAGGCCTGCCGCCGTTCTGCCAGTCGGGCTAAACCCCAGCGTTTTTCATACCAGGCATAGCCCTGTTGGTAGTCACCAGACTGAATCAGGGCGATCGCATAGTTGTAAGGTAACGCAGCCGGATAGCTTGGCTGCGCCAATGCTCGACGGTAAACTTCAATCGCTTGCGTCAACTGCCCCTGTTCTTTGTAGAGCAAGCCCAGATTAGTCAGCAGTTCGGCACTATCAGGAAGCAGTTGTAGTGCAGCATCCAGACACAAACGGGCTTGATCAAATTGTTGTAAATCTCGATACAGATTGCCTAAATTATTCAAGGCATCAAAATAGTCTGGCTTGAGCTCGAGCGCTTCCAGCAGGCACTGCTCGGCCAATTGGTTCTGCCCTAAATGTTTGAGAAGCAGTGCCAGATTATTACGCACTTCCCATGAACCCGGATTCTGCGCCATCACCTCCAGATAGTGATCCAGCGCTTCGGGAAACTGCGATTGTGCATAATACTGGTTAGCCAACTGAAAGCGGGCCATCCAGTCTTTAGGCTCTAGTTGCAGGAGGTGTTCCAGTGCTCGCGCGGCATCTTCTAACTGGCTCTGTGCAATACAGGCATTCGCTAACGCACGCCAGACTGCGGGATTTTTCTTTTGGCGTTGCGCCTGTTGCTGTAGCAGAAACAGATTAGTTGGAGACTTCTGGCTCATGAGGTAATCTCGGACCGATCCGTCAAGGCTGCTCGCACCTGTAATAGCACAGGCACCCAGTCACCGGGCTCCATCTGACGCCAAACGCGCGCGCTCGGGTACCAAGGTGCAATCGAGCCCTCAGAACCAAAGAACGGGGCACCCTCATGGCGCATCAGCACCCACACCGGTCGTCCCATGGCCCCGGCCAAATGGGCCACTGCGGTATCCACGCTAATCACCAGATCAAGATTGGCGATAATCGCAGCGGTATCGGCAAAATCGTTTATTTTTGGCGCCAACAAATGCGGGGCCAGGAATTCAGACACGGGTTCAGGCTGTAAACAAACCAGATCGCCCAAATCCAACAACGGCAACAACTGCGCATCGATGATTGATTTCTGCTGGCGGCACAGATCTTGTGCGCCAACGCCCCATACCCCGGACTGCCAAACCAGCCCGATACGTTTAACGCCGGCGCGGCGCGGCGCGAGTCGGGCATCCCACGCCTGGACCAGAGCCGGGTCGGCGGCGAGATAAGGGGAAAGAGGCAAACTGCTGATTTCAACCTGAAAAACCCCGGGCAGGGAGGCCAACGGGATCTGCCAGTCGTAAGCGGGTTCTGCGGTCTCATCCAGTATTTCTACCCCATCAAATTGAGAGAACAGTCGATGGAGACTAGCTGGGCACGAAAGAATCAGGTGCGCGTCTGGATGGGCTTTACGCAACAAGGGGATAAACCGAACCATCTGTAGCGAATCGCCCAGGCCTTGTTCACTCCACAACAGGAGCGTCTGCTTGCCCAATGCTTCGCCTTGCCAGCGTCTGTCACTAAAGCGTGGAGTTAGAATGCTCTGCCAGCGGGCTTCATAGGCTGGCCACGCCTCCAGGTAGCGCCCTTGCATTAGTAATGGGATCGCCAGGTTATAGCGGGCATCGTAGCAATTAGAATCCAGAACCAGGGCATTCTGATAAGCTTCGATCGCTTCATCAAGATGGAGCCCCCCTGTCAAGGCATTCCCCAGATTAATCCAGCGAGCAGGACTCTCACCCGCCAGTTCAATCGCGTGAATCTGGCATTGCGCCGCCTCGTCGTACTGCATGCGCAATTGGCGCACAATTCCCAGGTTACCCAAGGCATCGGCATGCTCGGGTTCCAGCTGCAACGCCTGCTGCAGCAGATTTTGTGCCAGATCAAGTTGCCCCAATTCTTTTAGCAGAACCGCAAAATTGGCTAATAGATTTGGCGAATCCTGGCGCAGGTTCAATGCCACACAATAGTCATCCAGCGATTTATCGTAGGAGCCAATGCGGAAGTAAGCCATTGCACGGTTGGACAACGCCTGCCAATCTTCGGGGGCTTGCAGCAGGAGTTGGCTAAAGCTTTCAATGGCCAACATAAACTGACCACTGGATAACTGCTGGTTCCCCGTCTCGAACAACGCTTCTACCGTCAGGCCATCATTCATGATTACTCCGCTTGTCCTATGAGTTGCAGCAAAGCTGCCTGGTCCAGAATCGCCACGCCCAGTTGCTCTGCACGTGCCAGTTTACTGCCAGCGGCTTCACCAGCTACGACATAATCTGTTTTACTGGAGACACTACCCGCAACCTTGCCCCCTGCCGACTCAATCAAAGCTTTGGCTTGATCACGGCTCAGGCTCGGCAGGCTACCGGTCAATACCAGCGTCTTACCCGCCAAGATCAATTCGGAATCTGCTGGTACCCCTTCTTCGTCTGGCCAGTGCACCCCGGCCATCAACAAGTCGTTCACGACCTGACGATTGTGGGCTTCGGCAAAAAAAGCCACGATCGATTCGGCAACAACGGGGCCGACGTCAGGGACTTCCATCAGTTGGTCAAGTACCCGCGCCTTGGCCACTGCATCGCTCTGTGGCTCGCCCAGGCGAAACAAATGCTCGATGCTACCAAAATGCCGTGCCAAATCACGCGCCGTAGCTTCGCCAACATTTCGGATGCCCAGCGCGTAGATGAAACGGGCCAGGCTCGATTGCTTACTGGCTTCAATCGCAGCAATGAGATTGTCAGCGCTTTTTTGCCCCATTCGCTCCATGCCAGCGAGTTGTACCCGGTCTAGGCGGTATAAATCGGCCAGCGTGTGTACCATGCCACGCTCAACCAATTGGTCAATTAATTTGTCCCCCAGTCCATCAATATCCATTGCGCGGCGCGATGCAAAGTGCCACAAAGCCTGCTTGCGCTGTGCCGAGCAAAACAACCCGCCGCTGCAGCGGGCAATCGCCTCCCCCTCGGGCTTGACGATATGCGATCCACACACAGGGCAAAGCTCGGGCAAACGATAGGCCGGATACTCCGGTTCTTGCTCAGGGTTGAACAGATCCCCCCCGGCTAGCGCACGCATCGGCCGTTTTTCCAATACCACCGATACCACCTCGGGAATCACGTCGCCAGCACGACGCACAATCACCGTGTCACCAACACGTACATCCTTACGGCTCACTTCATCTTGATTGTGCAAGGTGGCATTGGTCACGGTAACGCCACCGACAAACACCGGGCGCAGGCGTGCTACCGGGGTGATCGCACCAGTGCGTCCGACTTGTTCCTCGACGGCTTCCACCACGGTCAGCGCTTCTTCTGCTGGAAATTTATGCGCAATCGCGAAGCGCGGTGCGCGCGACACAAAACCAAGTTGCTGCTGTTGCGCCAGCGCATTGACCTTGTACACCACGCCATCAATATCATATGGCAGCATTGGTCGTTGATTGATCATCTGCTCGTAGTAATCACACAAGCCAGAGAAACCGTTCACGACTGGGCGTAAAGCGGCTTCAACCACCGGCAATCCGAGTTGTTGCAACCAATCCATTTCCGCCTGATGGGTTTGTGGCCACGCGGCCCCCTCAATCTGGGCAATGGCATAAGAAAAAAACGAGAGTCGACGGCGAGCCGTAATGCGCGAGTCTAATTGACGCAAACTACCTGCGGCTGCATTGCGCGGGTTGGCAAACAATTTGTCGCCGTTTCTCTCTTGACGCTGATTCAGGCGCTCAAAATCCTGTTTGTACATCAGCACCTCTCCACGCACCTCAAGCAGTTGAGGAGGCGAATCCCCACGCAAGCAGAGTGGGATGGCGCGCACCGTACGCACATTTTCCGTCACATTTTCACCCGTAATCCCATCACCGCGCGTAGCCGCCAGTTCCAGTACGCCATTGCGATACAACAAACTGATGGCCAAACCATCAAACTTGGGCTCGGTTGCATACTCTACTGAATCGATCTCCAACGTTTTTCGAACCCGGTCATCAAACTGGGCGAGCTCAGCATGGCGAACGTCCTGTGCCTCGGCCTCCATATCGGAGAAAACATTATTCAACGATAACATTGCAACTGCGTGTGTCACTTGGGCAAAAGAAGCCAAGGGGGCGCCACCCACGCGTTGGGTTGGAGAGTCCTTGCTTTGCAGTTGTGGGTACGCAGCTTCAAGCGCAGCTAACTCGCGCAATAGTTGATCGTACTCGGCGTCAGGGACACTGGGCGCATCCAACTCGTAGTATTCGCGGCCATAGCGTTCAAGGTCTGCGCGAATAGCCAAAGCACGCTTGAGGTCATCGGAAAGAGTCATGAGGAAGATCTACAGAAAAAAACAGGCCAGCTGAGGCTGGCCTTGAATAAAATAGTCAGGCAAACAGCCGCAGCGCGGCAACACTGCCGGGGGCAATTCCGCGATCATCCATACTGCCATAGATGTTCTGCAATTGGTCGCGAATGCGCCCTAGGCCAACATCGGTCAAAACCCGGCGATTATCATCCACTAGCTGGGCATCAAATTCAGCAGCCAATTGCCGAGCAAACAGAATGGCGCGGTCAAAAACATCCGCCCCTCCTGCTACGCGTGGGACATCAAACAACAATGACAAGGCTGGAAAGCTGTTATCCAACAGCGTGTGCAAGGTAAACGGCATTTGATCTGCCGCCATGAGCGAATACAGGGTATTGCCCGAATCCGCCAAATAATGAAAGGCACCATCCGGCTCAAGTTGCATGCCGGTGGATTCTACAAAGCTACGCAAGCGGGTTCCTTCGATCGCCTGACGTGGCACCACATTGATGCCAATCAGAACGTCGACTTCCGCGCAAAAACGATCCAGTTCTCGCGCAGCTACTAATTTTTGCTGCCGCTGCGGAAAACTCACCGCCGCGCTGTACTCTTCGGCAAAGCGAGAGACTTGTTGGCAGAAGCTTGCCAGTTCTTGTTCCGTTACCGCTCCGCTGCGGTCAACCAGTTGCAGCCCAATGTTGATCTGCTTGTAGCGAATGCCGGGCAATACTTCAGCGGGCTTCCACAGGCCTTTTTCGGTGCGGCCGATGATTTGCACCCGCTTGGCTACGTTGAAACGCGGCATCGATGCTAATTCTAGCGGCTCATGGAATACGACTTCGCAGATGAAATCCAGCGAAGGATCCAGCATGGCAACGACCAAAGCCTGGTGGTCAGCGGAGTCAAGTAAGGCAGGATCTACGCCTGCACTCTGTGGCTCGGCCGGCTCATTATCAAGTTCGACATGGTTCATCACCGGTATTTCCGGCTCAAATGTCGGCTCCGGGTCGTCGAGTTCGATACGCCCAGTGTCGAGCAACACCGGCTCAAGCCGGTCAGCTTTAACACCATCGCGCACGTTGTTTTTCGGTACATTCAGCAGTACATCGTCTTCTGAGCGTGAAAAAGACTGGCGCGTTTTCCTGCGAAAGCGCCATTCTTGGACGACATTAAAGCCATATACCAGGCCAACCACCGACCCGCCTAAAACCAGTAAACCTATTTGCAATTCGCTCATCAGCCTGTCCGCAAAGGCGAATAATTCATAAATAGTGGGTGACTCAAAAAACACAGTCTGCTTGCTTGGTAAAGCGCAGAGCCAGGTTTCCAAGCTGCCCTAGTATATCGAAACGGCCGTCGGGCCACACCTATATCCGGTGTGACATCATACGTTAAACCGCAATGCGAGGGGCACTCGGCTGCAATAGATCCGCCGTGCCTCATCATCCTGAGGTTTCCAGCATGCCACTTGCAGGACACTCTCGTCGAGAATTTGCCGCGTCCCAAACCTTAAAATCATGAATCGTACAACGCGCATGGCACAGATAATCTGACAGATTAGTAGCTGATAGGGTGACAAAAAAGGGCCATGTCCGGCACAAAATTCGGTTGTGCAGCGCATTTTACTGCGTTTTTTGATACTTAACAGTCTTCTAACACGACAATCTATGCTAGTAATTCATTCAGAATATATTGCATTTAGTCCTAACTGAAATTATCCTATATAGAACCATTCGGAGAATCCCATGAGTCAATCACCCAAGGAGCCCTTTTTGCCGGTCATCCGTGCATTAGCACACACCTTTCAGGCATTTGAGCAGTTTTCAGCCCAGCATATCCGTCAGATGGATTTGACACCACCTCAGTTCGATGTCATCGCCACCCTAGGTAATACGCAAGGGATGAGCTGTAAAGAATTGTCAGAGATGACCTTGATTACCAAAGGAACCCTGACTGGCGTCGTTGACCGCCTGGCCGAAAAGGGCCTGGTAAAGCGCACACCGCTAGAACATGATCGGCGCAGTGTGTTCATTTCGCTGACTCCTCAGGGTGACGCGCTGTTCATTAAAGTCTTTCCAGCGCATCTGCTCTATATGAAAACCGCTTTCGATCGCTTTTCGCTAGAACAACTAGAAACCATGACCGCCGAGCTATCACGCTTAGGTCATGCCTTTACTCAAGCATTGGAACAACACATCCCATGAAGCCCAGTCCTCGCTACGCACACGCTGCCATTTTTCTGCACTGGCTGGTTGCGCTGTTGATTGTCAGTGCCTTTGCCGTGGGCATCAAGCTGTGGAGCCTGCCGCTGTCGCCATTTAAATTTAAATTAATCGCCTGGCACAAATGGCTGGGCATGAGCATTTTATTCCTGGTGGTGTTGCGCATCCTGGTACGACTAGTGTCCAAAGTGCCGCCGTTACCGCTACATATGTCTCCTGCTGAGCAACGGATTGCCCACTTGGGTCACTTGGCGTTGTATCTACTGATGCTGGCGGTACCAGTATCAGGCTGGGCCATGAGTTCGGCCTATGGAATTCCGGTGGTTTTCTTTGGTGTTTTCACCATCCCGACATTACTGGCAAAAGATTTGTTGCTGGCACCTACACTGAAAACCGTGCACCAAGGATTAAATCTGCTCTTGGCTGCCGGGGTACTCGGGCATGTGCTCGTGGCCTTTAAGCATCACTTTATCGACCACGACGGTCTGCTAGATCGGATGCGTTTTGGTCGCAATCCATCCCAAGGAAAGGACTAACCGTGATTAAATCTCTGGCTGCGGCCGCATTGATTGTGCTGACACAACCAGGTTTTGCCGCATCGCTAGATCTAGCACATAGTCAGATCGGCTTTACGCTAAAACAAATGAATGTGCCAATGGAGGGCCGCTTCAAGCACTTCTCTGGCAATGTATCGTTAGACCTGAAAAAAGTAGCCGCTAGCAAAGCAGATATCACCATCAACATCGCCAGCATCAGCCTGCCAACACCAGACTCTACGGCTGAAACCCAGAAAAAGGACTGGTTCAATACAGCGCAGTACCCTACAGCGCGTTTTGTTACCAGTAGCATCAAGCCCTTGGGAAATAATCGCTTTCAGTTTAGTGGCAAGCTGACCATCAAAGGCGTTACCCGTGATGTATCTGCCCCATTTAGCGCGCGACAACAAGGGGCATTAACGCTGGTCGACGGCGTTCTGCCGATTTCTCGACTGGCTTACAAAATTGGTGAAGGTGAATGGGCCGACACCGATACTGTGGCCGATCAGGTCCAGATTAAATTCCATATCGCCATTCCTGCAAACAGCAAATAAAAACACTTATTTACGGAGAAACAACCGATGAAGCACATTTTGATCGCCACACTCTTAGCCAGTGCCAGTGCCGCCTCTTTCGCAGCACCGGTCAGCTATAATGTTGACAGTTCACACACCTATGCTCGTTATGAAGTTAACCACATGGGGTTTTCGATCCAGTCTGGTACTTTCACCCAAGTAAACGGGACCGTGGTGCTAGATAAAGAAGCCCATCAGGGGACGGTTAACATTAAAATTGATGCCAACTCGCTGCAAACTTTTTTCCCGGCGCGCGACAAGCACCTGAAAAGCGAAGCCTTCTTTAATGTGAATAAATTCCCTACGCTAACTTACAAGTCAAACAAACTGATCTTTGCTGGCGACAAGCTAACCGAAGTACAAGGCGACTTGACCTTGCTAGGGGTAACCCGTCCGGTCAATCTGAAGGTGACGCAGTTTCACGGTGGCGTAAACCCGATGTTGGGTAAAGAGCAATATGGAGCGAACGCGGAAACCGTTATCAAGCGCAGTGACTTTGGCATGACCACTTTCTTGCCGGCAATTGCCGACAATGTAGATCTAAAGCTGGTGATCGAAGCCGTACACGAATAAACCAGACGCATCATGCGAACCACCCTCGCCCAGATCTGCGCGAGGGGTTTTTTTGCCTTTCCGCCGGCAGAACCTATTCAAGACGAAACGGCACCCCCAAGCGCAGCCATGACTCAATCGGTTTTCCCCCTCGCTTGGCGGGCACAAAGGGACCTTGGCGCAGCAGGTCTTTGGCAGCTTCATCCAGTTGCACTGAACCGCTGGAATCTAGCAGTACCACCTGTTTTACCTGGCCATCGCGCCCAACTCGCACTTTAAGTTCAACCCGGCCTTGCTCCCCGCGCGCGCGCGCGCTTTCTGGATAGGGAGGATGGCTGGCATTGCCCAAAAACCGGGCGGGGGACAAGCGTTCTTCGCTGGCGGTGGCTTGCCCACTCACGTCACTACTACCATTATCCTGCGACGGTTGATCGGTAGCCGCTGTCATTGCGAAGTTTTTTGACTGCGAGCCCCCCTGAGTGGCTATCGGAGGAGAATCCGTAGAGGGGGCCAAGCCAGGCTTAGACGCAGCTTGTGCTTTGCGCGGCAGGCTAGAAAGGGATTTTACGGTTGGGCGCGCCGGATGCACCGAGGCGTCATTGGCTGCCCGCTCAAGCTGAATCTGCATCACAGGATCAACCGCAAGAGGGCGTGCAGGCGCCAGCGAGACCATCAGCCCGGCATGGACCAGTAATGACACGCCAGCCGCCAGACCAAGACGCCCCAGTGGGGTTGTCATCTTAAGACCCCCTTAGCAACGCATCAACGCGCCACGGCGGCTGTAGTGCATCCAGGCCAATACCGACGACAGAACGTAGAACAGGATAAACAACATAAAGGCCGGGACAAAACTATTAAACCAAGCCAGCGAAGAGCCAAACGATTTAGGAATCACAAATCCGCCGAGCGCGGCCCCCACCGAGCTGATGTTCATCGCTAACGCACCATTTCGCCCACCGCGCGCATAGGCTTGTGCCAATGGTTCGCCACTCTGTTGTGCCTCTAGGCTGGCCTTAATCATAAAGACCTTGGGAGCCAGCTGAAATGACGATCCATTGCCCACCCCTGCCGCAAGATAAATCAATTGAAACATCGACAGAAACAACCAAAAGGAGCCGTTGTAGCTTTCCGTCGGCAAGCTGATCAAAATTCCCAGCGTACCCAGTGCCATCAGGACATTGCAGCAGACGGTGGTAATCCCACCACCAATGCGATCGCCAAGCCAGCCACCGACGGGACGCGACAAGGCGCAGAGCATTGGACCAATAAAAGCATAAGGTAGGGCGTTTTCCAGGGGAAACATCACCCGCGCCAGCAACGGAAACGCAGCGGAAAAACCAAGGAAAGTGCCATAGCTACTCAAATACAGAATGCTGACATACCAGGTATGGGGATGTTTCATCGCACCAAACTGATCTTTTGGCGTGATTTTGAGCCGAGGCATATCGTGCGAGTACAGGTAGCAAATCAAGGCGACGATGACGATAAACGGCGTCCAGAAATAACCGGCATTTTGCAACCAGACGGCATGAACGTCGCCTCCTTGTCCCCAAATCTGCGGTTCTCCGCCTGACCAGCCAAATAAATTAACTGAAATCAACATCGCCACCACCAATTGCGCCACGGATACCCCCAGGTTGCCAAATCCAGCATTAATACCCATGGCAAACCCCTTGGCAGACTTTGGGTAGAAAAAACTGATATTGGACAAATGCGAGGCTGAAGCGCCCCCTCCTAGCCCACAACAGGCAGCAATCAACAACAGCATGGGAAATGGCGTAGAGATATCCTGCACAATAGACGCCACTCCCAAGGCAGGTAGTAGCAGAAACAGTGTGGAGATGGCCATCCAGGTGCCACCGCCTACCCAGCTCCAGCTCCAGGAGTACAGCACCCGCATCAGTGCCCCCACTAAGCCGGGAATCGACACCAGCAAAAACTGCTGCTGGCTGGTCAACAAGAACCCCACGGCAGGCAGGTTAACCACCACCATGCTCCACATCATCCAGATATTAAAATTCAAATGCAGCGAGCAGGTCGACAGAACCAGATTTCGCAATGCGATGCGCCGTCCACGCGTCAACCAGAAAATAATGTTTTCTGGCTCCCAACGCTTGATGCGAATTGTCATGCAACCCCATCCATTTGGTTCTGAAGCTCGATATTATAGTCGTGTCAGATCAAAGGCGCTCAGGCAGGTTCTCGCAAGCGCAAAGCCTCAACAATATCGACCGCTACGACACGGCTGACACCTTGCTCTTGCATGGTCACACCAACCAATTGCTCGGCCATTTCCATCGTCAGGCGATTATGCGAAATATACAGAAACTGGGTTCGCTGCGACATTTGCTTCACCAAATCACAAAAACGGCTGGTATTGGCATCGTCCAGCGGCGCATCCACCTCATCCAACAGGCAAAACGGCGCAGGATTCAGGCTAAATAATGAAAACACCAGACTCATGGCGGTCAGCGCTTTTTCGCCACCGGAGAGCAAATGAATGGTGCTGTTTTTTTTGCCCGGAGGTTGCGCGATAATCTGGACTCCGGCATCCAACAAATCCTCACCTGTCAACATCAGGCGGGCATGCCCACCACCAAACAGCGTTGGAAATATCTCACCCATTTTGGCGTTAACCGCATCAAAGGTGTCCTGCAACATGCTGCGCGACTCAGCATCAATTTTAGAAATTGCGCTTTCCAGCGTGGCCATGGCAGCCAACAGATCATCAGACTGTACCCTCAGATACTCACCACGCTGACGCGCTTGAGTGAGTTCATCCAGCGCCGCCAGATTGACTGCGCCCAAACCTTCAACCGCATGCGCCAGACGCGCAATCTCAGCAGCCAAGGCATTGGGCTTCACCGCATCCGTCAAATCAGCCAACAGCAAGGCCTCATCGGCCTCGGCAGCTTGCAACTCTTCAGCGTAGCGATCAACGGACAGCCGGGCCTCTTGATGGCGCAATAGACAGCTTTGTCGGGACTCACGCAGCGCGGGTAGCGCTGCATTCACTTCATGCTGCTCGGTCGATAGCGCGCGCATGCGTTCCGCCAAGGCATTTTGCTGATCACGCGCAGCAGCCAGCCGCTGGTCAGACACTTCGCGCTCAGTAAGTAAACTCTGCAAGCTATCCTGTGGCTCGTCCAGCTCCAACGCTTCTGCTTCTTGCGCCAATAGAGCCAAACGCTCGGCCAAGAGCGCATCACGCTCGTCACGGTCTTGGTCGCGACGCGTTAACTCGCGTACTTTTTGTTCTGCCGCCTGCAGTTGCAGACGAATCTCATGCATGCCGCGCTCTGCGTTACGCGCCTGTTCGCGCAGCTGTCCCAAATCAGCCTGGGCATCTTGCCGCGCTAGTCGTGCGGCTTCGATCTGCTCACCCAGGGTATCAAGCTGGACGGCCGCTGCCTCAAGCACCTCGTCTGCAGCTAAAATCTGTTCTTCTGCCTGTAGGGTCTCGTCCTGCAAGCGTTGCTGCTCAGCCAGAATCGCCGCGCGCCGCGCGCCCCCCTGGCGCGCAGTCTGATCCAGACGGACATGCGTCAAGGTTGCACTATTCAGTTCGCCATCCAATCGGGTGAGCGCGCTTTTTTGGCCACGCACGGCTTCTGCCAGCATGCTCATCTGACCAGACAGTGATTCACGCTGACGCGTCAAGCGCGACAATTCTGGCTCAAGTGACGCCACGAGCGCGCTAGCTGCGTCAAGACGCGCTTTCTGTTCTATCCGCCCATCTCCAGAAGATGCACCATAAAAACTGACGCTGGTGCGACTCACCCGATGCCCCTCTGAGGTCACCCAGATCTCTCCGGGTGCCAGCTCGCTACGCTGAGCCAGCGCTTGTTCCAGACTATCGGCTATATAGACCTGCGCCAGCCAGTCAGCCAGTGCCAGATCAAACGGTGCAGTCGCCTTAACCTGATCGATCAATCGAGACCAGTGACGTGGGGAAGGGGAAAATGTGGCCGCACCATCAACCAGCACTAAGGCAGCAGGAGGCTGCTGCGTTGGTAAACTGGCTGCGCGCGCCAACAGACGATCTGCCAACACCGCTTCCACCGCCAGCCGCCACTGATCTTTTACCTGTAAGGACTGCCATAGCGCAGGTGCGCCACTGAGGGCATGCTGTTCAATCCAACTGTCTAGCGCTGCGTTCCCCTCTGCGCGAGCAAGCAGCGCTGAAATCGCTGAAACCTCCGCCTGAGCCTGGGCTATTTCACCATTCGTGCGCGCGCGCGTGTCATCCAGCTTTTCGCGCTCGCTGGCTAAATCCGCCAGTTTGGCTTCGTCGGCCACTACGCGCCCGCGGACAGACTCCAACGCAGAGCGCGCCACCTGTACCGCATGTTCTGCTTCAGACAAGGCCGCATCGGAGGGTAGATTGAGCGCGGTTAATTCACGCGAGAGCGCCTCGCCCTGTGTGCGGGCATGTTGTTGTACCTGGCGCAAGTGGGTGGTGTGCTGTTGCGTCAGATCGCGCTGACGTGTGCACTCTGCCAACTGTCCGGCAAGCAAACGCTGGCGCTGATCTAGCTCAGAAAAACCAGCTTCCGCATCCGGGAGCGCACCCGCATCGCTCTCCAGCCGCAGCTCGGCTTCTTCCATTTGCATCTGCAACGCTTCGCGCTCAACCTGCCACTCGGCACGTTCTTCGATAATGCGTGTCTGGCCTTCCGCCAAGATTGCACGCTCATTGCGCGCATTGGCTAACTCGCGCTCAACCCGCTCGCGCGTCTCTTGGCGATGGCGTTGCTGTTCTTCCAGTCGTGCCAGTTGTGCATTGGTCTCAAATACCTGTTGCTGCGCCGACTGCACCAGATCTCCAGCTTCAAAATGGCTATCGCGCACACACTCAAGCTCAGCTTCCAGTTCAGTGACCGCCTGCGCCAGGCGCGCTTCTTCACTTTCCAGATGGGCTAATTCGCTACGCGCCGCGGCTTCTTCACGTGCAGCTTCTTCCCGCTTGGCCAACGCCAACAGATTCTGTTTATGACTTAGCGCGCCGCGCAAATCATGGTATTGCTCCGCTACAGCAGCCTGCTCGGTCAAGCGATCAACCTGACGTTCCAATTCTTGACGCAGATCATCGACCCGAGACAGATTGTCACGGGTATCCGACAGACGGCTTTCGGTCTCACGGCGGCGTTCCTTATAGCGCGAGATCCCGGCGGCTTCTTCCAGATAAACCCGCAACTCCTCCGGACGGGCCTCAATGATGCGCGAGATCATTCCCTGCTCAATCACCGCATAGCCACGTGCGCCCACTCCGGTTCCTAAAAACAGATCGGTAATATCACGACGACGCACTTGTTGATTGTTAATCAGATAACTGGACTCGCCCTGCCGCGTCAGCACGCGCTTGATCGAGACTTCGGCGTACTGCCCCCATGCCCCGGTCAGTTGCCCGTCTGCATTGTCGAACACCAGTTCTACCGCGGCACGCGACACCGGCTTGCGCTGGCTTGACCCATTGAAAATCACGTCCTGCATCGACTCGCCACGCAGTTGTTTGGCAGAAGACTCGCCCAACACCCAGCGCACGGCATCAATGACATTGGATTTGCCACAGCCATTGGGGCCAATGACGGCCACCAACTGGCCAGGCACCGGGATGGTAGTAGGATCAACAAACGACTTGAACCCAGACAGCTTGATATGCGTTAACCGCACGAGAGCCTCACTTGCAAGACGCCAAAAACTGACAGTTTAACAAGCCTTTCTGACCAATGCTGCGCCGTTGATCGTTCGACAGTGCATAAGCGTTCTCGGCCCCCTGTTCGTCTGCGACAGTTGTGCCATAATGCAGACATGGAAACGCTATCGCTTTCAGACCATTTTCTCATTGCCATGCCCAACATGGTGGATCCTCTGTTTGCCCGCGCGCTGGTTTATCTGTGCGAACACGGCGAACACGGGGCAATGGGGCTGATCATCAACAAACCCTCAGGCATTGCCACAGCACAGTTGTTCGATCAAATCGACCTGCCGCTAACGCATGAAAAACTCACGGGTAGTTCGGTGTTTTTTGGTGGACCGGTGCAGCCGGACCGAGGCTTTGTACTCCATTCTCCAGTATGCAGCTGGCAATCCAGTTTATTGGTCACCGACAATATTGCACTCACCACCTCGAAAGACGTCCTGATTGCCGTATCGGAAAGCCGTGGGCCAGAGAAGATTTTGATCACGCTGGGTTATGCGGGCTGGTCAAGTGGCCAGTTGGAAGAAGAAATTGCCAGCAATGGCTGGCTGACCGTACCCAGCAAACCTGAAATCATCTTTGACTTGCCCGCAGAAGAACGCTACGACGCAGCAATGGCGCTATTGGGCTTTGACCCATCTTTGCTGTCTGGTGAAATCGGACATGCCTGAATGTTGTGCACTAGGTTTTGACTTTGGCGAACGCCGCATTGGTGTTGCGGTCGGCGACCGCCTGCTTGGGATCACCCATCCGCTATGCACGATTGATACTGAAATCACTGCCACGCGGTTTATGCGCATCGAGCAACTGATTGCAGAATGGAAACCACAAGTACTAATAGTAGGTTTGCCAACGCATGCAGATGGCACCGAGCACGATATGACACGCCTGGCACGTCGCTTCGCTAACCGCCTGAATGGCCGCTTCGGTCTTCCTGTCGCATTGGTCGATGAGCGCCATACTTCGTTACTGGCTGAATCGATGCTGCATGAAGCGGGCCTATATGGCCGCAAACAAAAACCGGTGCTCGACCAAGTGGCAGCCCAGGCTATTTTGCAAACCTGGTTTGAGACCCCGATCGAACCAGCTTAATCCCGTTTGGACGAATCACTGGCCTGTTGTTTTTCGCGAGCCGCACGCTCAACTTGGCGTTCGGCTTCCAGTTCACGTGCACGCGCTTGCCACTCGACCCACTCGTCTGGTCTCTCCAGCGTAATCGGCCCAATCAAACCTGCGCGAAAATCTGTCAACACGATCTCGGCGGCTTTCTGAACATTGATCCGACCGCCTCCTAGCATCGCACCGCGACGACGACCGATATGATTCAGCACATCGATATCCTGCATCCCGGTCAAATCGTCAAGTTTGTAGCGTTGCTGCAACAAGTCGCCATAACGCAACATCAGATACTCCAGCAGTGCCAGGCTGACTTCTTCCTCGTCCAGTGCATTGCGGCCAATTGCACCACTCGCAGCCAGGTTGTAGCCACTTTGCTCAACTTCAATCTTGGGCCACAGCATTCCTGGGGTATCAAACAACTCAAAATCGTCGGCCAACAAAATCAGCTGCTGACCCTTGGTTATGCCCGGTTCGTTCCCCGTTTTGGCAATACGACGTCCTGCCATAGTATTAATCAGGGTCGACTTGCCAACATTCGGAATTCCGCAGATCAAGACGCGCAACGGCTTATCCAGACCCCCACGCGCGGGAGCCAACTCACGACAAGCACTGATCAGTTTCTGGCTCGGGGTTCGCTCGCTGGCATCCAGTGCCAACGCACGGGTGTTCGGTAGCGCATTGTAATATTCCAGCCATAGGCGCGTGACTTGGGGATCAGCCAAATCTTGTTTGTTTAATATCTTTAAGGCGCGCTTGCCGCGTGTCAGGTGCGCAAGCAGCGGGTTAGCACTGGACGCGGGCAGGCGTGCGTCAAGTAGTTCTATCACCACATCAATATCCAGCACACGCTCGGCCAGAGCTTTGCGCGCTTTGTTCATGTGGCCGGGAAACCATTGAATTGCCATGCTTTAACGCTTCCGTAAAGGATCTAAAAGATACATTAATCCATTGTGCTGCAGTTCAAACGCCAACTCCAGCAATCTGCCAATTTCGCCCTCGGGAAATCCCTTGCGCGCAAACCACGTCAGATAGTTCAATGGCAGGTCAGCTATCGCGCGTCCCTTGTACTTACCATAGGGCATCTGGCGCTCCAACAATTGAGTCAGGTTTTCAGCTTGCATAACAAAGAAATTCTACAAGGAAGCGCATTGTGCCAAATAGTCAGCCCAGGCGCCATGAAAAGCATTGAGGATACCCCCAAACTCGGCTTAACAGGCTTCGCTGTTTATGAAGGCCAAGTCTTCTAATCAATATCTGCTAGGACACAAAGACTTTAGCATCGGGGCCATACGATCACGACTGCGTTGGCGCAATGCCTGCTCGACTTTTGACCCCATTTCAGATTGATTGATTGCCAGAACTTCGGGGGGCATGCGACTCCAGCCTCGTAGAATCATCTGGTTGTCGGCCAGCGCAGACTGTGTCAACAATATGGGTAAGGCACGCATCGCCCGCTGACCTGACACCTCGCATAACTGTTCTACACGATGATTAGCCAGATCAAGCACCGCCATTTGATCCAACGTAACCTCAACATGCGACAATGCCAAAACCTGAATCCGTGCCCCCAGCCAATCAGCCTCATCGGCAAAACGTGCGGGGGAAAGGGTTCCATCCAAAGGCCGACGCTTAGCCGCCAGCAACATGGCAAAACAATGAATCTCAGGCAGGCACGACTCCAACACCAACTGTCCGGCTTCTTGTCGCCGCAGACGTTCAACCCGCTGCATCAAATCAACCAAGTTCACACTTCCCGCAGACAACGCCTCGGCGTCCGTCACCAGAGCAATGGACCAAAGCGCGTCGGCAGCAGGGCGAGTGAGGTTTTTGGTTACGATCTGTTGATCGCTGTTTATTTCATCCATGGTGTCAATCTCCTTATCGGCCAGCGAGTCGGGAGATCATCTGTGGTGTGTGCTACACCTAAAAAACAAATGCCGCCCGATTCGCGGCGGCATTTGGTAGTGTCTTGTTGATGCGTCAGACCAGACATGTCCCTTGGCGCCGCCATGAGCTGCGGTACCAATAAAAAAAGACTGCCTGGAAAAGTGACGATCGGTTCATAAGCTCCATCCTGAAGAGCCAGACACTGCTTGTCAAGCTTATTGACGTATTGCGCCCTCATCCGGGGGATGAGGGCGCGGGATAAACCAGATTACATATTCGGATAATTGGGGCCACCGCCGCCCTCTGGCACGGTCCAAACAATATTCTCGGTCGGATCTTTAATGTCGCAGGTTTTACAGTGCACACAGTTCTGTGCGTTGATCTGTAATCGATTAACCCCCTCGGCATTGGTCACGATCTCATAGACACCAGCAGGACAATAACGGGTTTCCGGCGCGGCATACTTAGCTAAATTGATTGAGATCGGCACTTCGGCATTTTTCAAACGCAGGTGAATTGGCTGGTCTTCGCTATGATTGGTGTTCGATAGGAATACCGATGACAAGCGATCAAATGTCAGTACACCGTCGGGCTTAGGATAGTCGATTGGCTCAACCTGATCTGCAGGCACTAGCGTGTCGTGGTCGGCATGATTCAGATGCAGGGTCCAGGGAGCATGGCCACGGAAGATAAAGGTATCCAAGGCAGCCAGCACCATTCCTGGCCACAAACCAAAGCGGAACGAAGGACGGATATTACGCACACGCCACAATTCGTCATACAGCCAGCTTTGCTTGTATGCTTTGGGATAAGCAATGGGCTCTACGCCCTGCACCTCTTCGGTGCCACCCAACAGATCAAATACAGCTTCTGCAGCAAGCATGCCAGACTTCATCGCGGTATGCGTCCCCTTGATTTTGGGAACATTCAGGAAACTGGCCGTATCACCGATGAGCGCCCCACCAGGGAAGGTCAGCTTAGGCTGAGCCTGCAGTCCACCCTCACTTAAGGCCCGGGCACCATAGGCAATACGCCGTGCACCTTCAAACACGGGTCGAATCGCCGGATGGGTTTTAAACCGCTGAAACTCTTCAAAAGGTGACAAATACGGATTGGTGTAGTCCAAACCAAGCACAAACCCCACCGCTACCAGATTGTCTTCGAGGTGGTACAGAAATGAACCGCCATAGGTCTTGTTATCCAATGGCCAGCCAACGGTATGGGTGATGCTGCCGGCCTGGTGCCGTTCAGGTTTGACTTCCCAAAGTTCTTTGATGCCGATGCCATAGCATGGTGCATCACTTTTAGCATTCAACTTGAAACGTTCAAGCAAGGTTTTGGTCAGCGAGCCACGACACCCTTCGGCAAACAAGGTCTGTTTGGCCCACAATTCCATGCCGGGTTGCCAGGCAGCGGTCTTCTCACCGTCACGGCCAATGCCCATGTCCCCGGTTGCGACACCTTTGACCGAGCCGTCAGCATGATACAACACCTCGGCGGCGGCAAAACCCGGATAAATTTCAACCCCAAGCTCTTCAGCCTGTTGGCCCAGCCAACGGCAAAAATTCCCAAGACTGACAATATAGTTGCCACGATTATCCATTTGCGGCGGGTGCGGAAATTGAATTGACTCGGTTTCTGTCAGAAACAAAAAGCGATCTTCTCCCGCTGGGGTATTGAGCGGCGCACCCCGTTGTTTCCAATCTGGGATCAACTCGTTCAGGGCACGGGGTTCTAGGATGGCACCGGACAAAATGTGGGCCCCCACTTCTGAACCTTTTTCCAGCACGCAGACGCTGATCTCCCGATTGGCGCTCTGGGCTAATTGCTTCAGGTGAATGGCAGCCGACAGACCAGAGGGGCCTGCACCTACGATCACCACATCATATTGCATTGATTCGCGTTCCACCGTGTCTCCTTGGATTCTTGTGCGCATCACTTATTAGCTTAGATTGCACTTATGATGCAATGAACCCGGCCCGTCCGTCAAAATCAAACAAGCGTTTAAATGGTTTTATTAAGCCTGAGCTGTGTGATGGAGGCGACATCGTACCCCAAGGCGGTCAAAATCGCATCGGTATGCTCACCTAGGGCAGGCGGTGGCAAAGGGTATTCTACGGGCGTTGCCGACAGTTTAATTGGGCATCCAACCAGAGGAACGTCCTGCCCCTTTGCGTCGCGCAGATGAATCTCCATGCCGCGATGCTGCAATTGCGCATCATTGAAGGCTTCTTCAATTGTATTAATTGGCCCACAAGGCACCCCAATCTGATCCAGAACACTCAGCCAGTGATCCCGGTTGTGCTGCAAAAACGCATGTTCTAGCAACGGCACCAGCATTTCTCGATGTTGGACCCGAGCGGGGTTAGACGCAAAACGCGGGTCTTCTGCCCAATCTGGGTGTCCCAGTAGCGCAGACAGCGCAGCAAACTGGCGATCATTGCCGCAAGCCAAAATAAAGTAGCCCTCCCCTTCACAGCCAAACACTTGGTAAGGCACGATATTCGGATGGGCATTTCCCAAGCGTGGCGGTACGCTTTTCCCAACCAGCCAGTTCATATTGACGTTCGCAAGCATTGCGACGCCACAATCGAACAACGCCATGTCAATATATTGCCCACAACCGGTGTGCGTGCGCGAAAACAGCGCAGCCATCACGGCATTGGCCGCATAAAGGCCGGTAAACACGTCAATCACCGCCACGCCAACTTTATGTGGCTCGCCATTGACCGGGCCGGTGACACTCATCAGTCCGGACATTCCCTGCAAAATATAGTCGTAACCGGGCATTTGGCTATAGGGTCCATCTTGGCCAAATCCAGTAATCGAGCAATACACCAGCCGGGGATTGATCGCCGACAGCGCCGCATAGTCCAGACCATATTTAGCCAGTCCACCAACCTTATAGTTTTCCAGCAGGACATCACATTCGGCGACCAGGCGCCGGACAATCTCTTGTCCCTCGGGCAAAGATATATCAACGGTTAACGAGCGCTTACCGCGATTAGCACACAAGAAATAGGCTGCAGTACCATCTTCCAGCGCAGGGGGAGCCCACTGCCGGGTATCATCCCCAGAACCCGGTCGCTCCAGCTTGATCACATCGGCGCCCAAGTCAGCCAATAACTGCCCCACCCAGGGCCCCGCGAGTACCCGCGATAGATCAAGCACTTTGACACCATGCAATGCTCCGGCCATTGTCGACTCTCCAACGCTCAAGAAAATGCCTGAAGACCGGTCTGGGCACGCCCCAGAATCAGCGCATGTACATCGTGCGTACCCTCATAGGTATTCACCGCCTCCAAGTTCATCACATGTCGAATCACGTGATACTCGTCAGAGATCCCATTGCCTCCGTGCATATCGCGCGCAACACGCGCGATATCCAGTGATTTACCGCAATTATTGCGCTTAATCAGCGAAATCATCTCAGGCGCCGCCTGCCCCAAATCCATCAGGCGACCAACGCGTAATGCGGCTTGCAAACCCAGAGCAATTTCAGTCTGCATATTGGCCAATTTCACTTGAACCAACTGAGTCGCCGCCAACGGCCGATCAAACTGTTTGCGATCTAGCGTGTATTGACGCGCAGCATGCCAGCAAAATTCAGCCGCCCCCAGGCTGCCCCAGGCAATGCCGAAACGCGCCTTGTTCAGACAGCCAAAAGGCCCTTTCAGTCCCTTTACACCAGGCAGCAAAGCCTCTTCTGGAACCAGCACATCGTCCATTACGATTTCACCGGTAATAGATGCGCGTAAGCTGAACTTGCCGCTGATCTTCGGCGTCGACAAGCCTTTCATCCCGCGCTCCAGAATAAAGCCACGAATCTCTCCCTGATCATCTTTAGCCCACACCACACAAACATCTGCAATCGGGCTATTGGTAATCCACATCTTGCTGCCCTTCAGCAGATAGCCACCATCCACTTTGCGCGCGCGGGTTTTCATGCTGCCAGGATCTGAACCGGCATCGGGTTCGGTCAGGCCAAAACACCCAACCAGCTCACCGCTGGCTAACCTGGGTAAATATTTATCTTTCTGCTGTTGACTACCGTAGGCCCAGATTGGGTGCATCACCAACGACGACTGCACGCTCATTGCCGAACGGTAACCCGAATCAACACGTTCCACTTCACGTGCAATCAGACCATAAGCTACATGAGACAAACCGGCACACCCATAGTCTTCTAGCGTGCACCCCAACAGGCCTAGCTCACCCATCTCAGTCAAGATTTCACGATCAAACCGTTCCTCTCGATTGGCGCTCAACACGCGCGGCATCAAGCGATCCTGACAGTAGGCACGCGCAGTATCCGCGACCAGCCGCTCCTCATCGGTTAGTTGTTCAGATAACAAAAAAGGGTCGTCCCAAGCAAAAGAGGGGCGATGTGAGTGCTGGGCCATCGGCATTCTCCTATTGTTCTGCATTGCAGAATTGTGTTTTACTATGCAAAACAAGATTAACAACCCGTTCGTCATTTTGTAAAGCCATTTATGACAAATAATATCGACACAGCGGCGAATGATAGCGACCCGAGTCAAGACCGGCACTTCGTAACCGCCTTGGCGCGCGGGCTCAGCGTGCTGGCAGCCTTTCATCCAGGCGAGGGTGCACTGTCTAATCAGCAATTGTCCGTACGCACGGGTCTCCCCAAATCAACCGTGTCACGCCTGGCCTACACGCTGACTCGGCTGGGGTATTTGGCGGTAGACAACGAGATTAGCGGCTATCGACCAGGACTGGCAGCACTTGCATTGAGCACGGCAATACTAGGCAGCTTTGACATGCGTCGCGTCGCCGCCCCGCTGATGCGCGCATTTGCGCTGGAGCACAGCATCTCAGTCACCCTTGGCATGCTGGATGGCACAGACATGGTTTATCTAGAAACCTGCCGCAGCCAAGCACGGGTTTCAGTACAACTGACGGTGGGTTCACGCGTTCCTCTGGCAACGACCGCGATAGGCCGCGCCTGCTTTGCAGGTCTGTCACCCAGTGAACAATCGCGGCTTTGCCAACAACTGGCCGAACGTTACCAACATGATTGGCCACAGATAGAACAACGCCTGTTGCAGTCATGCGTGGACTACCAAAGACATGGTTTCTGCGCCTCATTTGGAGATTACGAAGCGGATGTCATGGCCGTGGGAGTCGCTTTGCCGGCACTTAGCACCGGGCACGCCCCGATGAGCCTGAACGCCAGTGGTCCCGCCTTTGCCTTTGATGCAGAAAAGATGCGGCTGCACATCGCCCCGGCATTGCAGGCGCTGCGTAGTCACATCTTGCCGCTGGTGAATTAAACCAGAATCAGAAGTCCGCGATCCTGCGAACCACGCTGGCATTACGCCGATTGAATGTAGTGCACCAATTGATTGATCTCCATCTGCTGCAGCTCGATCGTGGCGCGAACCAAGTCGCCAATCGACAGCATGCCGATTACCAGACCATCCTCCATCACTGGCAAGTGGCGAATATGCTTGTCAGTCATCAGTGCCATGCACTGCTGCAGGGTGTTTTCCGGCTGCACATAGACGACCCGGCTAGTCATGGTGTCACGCACAGGAGTGGTGACCGAGGTCCGCCCTTGCAACACAATCCGGCGGGCATAATCACGCTCTGAGAAAATACCAATCACACCGCCGTTTTCCATCACTAATACTGCGCCGACATCCTTATCCGCCATCACTTGCAAGGCCTGATAAACGGTAAATTCTGGATCAACAGAGATCAGGGCGCGCTGAGATTTTTCGTTCAACAACTGTCTAACGGTTTGCATGCAATCCCCTCTTTATCGTTATAATTTAACGCTTTGAGTCATCAATATAGAACAAAGAGGGAGGATGTCATCATGCATGTATCATGGTGCCTAAGACGGTATTTGTCAGAATCTCCAACAGCAGGGCATGCTCTACCCGACCATCGATAATATGTACCGATCCAACTCCATTTTTCGCCGCTTCTAATGCTGAATTAATCTTGGGCAACATGCCTCCGTGTATCGTGCCATCGGCAAACAAAGCCTCTACTGCATCCGGGCTCAAGCCAGTCAGTAGTTTGCCATCCCGCCCGAGCACGCCGGGGGTGTTGGTTAACAGCACCAGCTTTTCAGCTTTCATGGTTTGTGCCAATGCCCCAGCCACCAGGTCAGCGTTAATGTTATAAGCCGCGCCATCTTCGCCAACCCCAATTGGCGCGATAACCGGAATAAAATCCTGTCCACCCAGTAAATTTACCAGGGTAGGGTCAATCGAAACCACTTCACCGACCTGCCCAAGATCCACATCGACACCGGCGGTGTCTTTGATTAACAGTTTACGTGCCTTGATGAAATGGCTGTCTTTGCCGGTTAGACCAACCGCCTTGCCGCCCTGCTGATTAATCAAAGAAACAATTTCTTTATTCACCAAACCGCCCAATACCATTTCAACCACTTCCATGGTTTCAGCATCGGTCACGCGCATGCCCTGCACAAACTCACCCTGCTTGCCAACCCGCTCAAGTAACTGGTTGATTTGCGGTCCCCCTCCGTGAACCACAACCGGATTCATCCCCACCAACTTTAGCAGCACAATATCCTTGGCAAAATCTTGCTTGAGCCGATCATCAGTCATGGCATTACCGCCATACTTGATTACGATGGTTTTGCCACTAAATCGCTTGATATAGGGCAGAGCCTCGGCCAGCAATAGAGCCTTCTGCGCGGCGGATACCGACATTCCATTCCCCTTTGTTTTCATGTGTAAAAGGCAATTCTACCGGTCCAGATAATTCATTTGGTATTTTTATATTAAATCTCAAAAAAAGTGATCAACAGCCCCCTAAATTATGCCAATACAGCGCCTTTGCCGCGGTATCATCGTCAAGCGCTGATTCTCAGGCACATCATCCATCCATTACGCTAAACGCCAACCATTCGACCGGTAACGAGATTATTCATGGCAAGACTGTCACACGTCCGCTTAGGCATTGTCCTTACGACGCTAAGCATCCAACTACACGCTTATGATTTAGTTGACGCATGGCGTGCGGCCCGGCAATACGATACCGGCTTCGCCGCTTCCAACAACAATTATCTGGCGGGTCAGGAACAAGGACCTCAAGGCCGAGCCTTATTACTACCGCAGGTAAACCTGACCGGCAGTTATAGCCATAGCAACCCGATTAATCAGATACAACCAGGGTCATCCATACCGGCAACCGGTGGAGAAAGCCACGGCTATGGCGTCAATCTGACCCAACCGTTGTTCGATGTCAGCCGCTACGCCAATTACCGTAAAGGGCAAATTGGCCAGCAACTGGCGCAAACCACACTTGACAGTGCAGAGCAGCAACTGATGGTCGATGTCGCGGCCGCTTACTTTAATGTGCTGCTGGCTCAAGATACTTTAGCCGCCACTGAAGTGGCCAAAAAAGCTTATTTCAGTCAATTAGAGCAAGCCAAGACCGAGTTCGACATCGGTACCGCCACCATCACCGACTCCAATGAAGCCCAGGCCGGTTACGATGGTGCGCTGGCAGACGAAATTCAGGCACAGAGCGATCTGGAAATCAATCGCAATGCCCTGACGCGCTTGACCGGCTTATCTGCATTGCAGATTCAGCCACTAACCGAGCATATTCCTCTTGAGCGTCCAAACCCTGATACGCTTGAGGCCTGGCTCGACTTGGCACTAGCCAATAGCCTGAAAATTCGAGCCAAAGAACAAGCGCTGGCCCAAGCAGAACAGGCGTTGATCGACAAGCGCAGTGGTCACCTGCCCATCGTTCAGTTCACTGCTGGCTATCAAGACAACATCACCAATGATCCGATCAGCACACTAAGTGGTGCGTCACGCACCCGAGGTTCCAACGTTGGCGTTAATCTCACCATTCCTTTGTACAACGGTGGTGGAGTCAATTCACAAATCCGCGAGGCTATTGCACTACGTGACAGCGCACGCGATCAGTTAGAAGATATGCGGCGACAAACCAGAGAGGACGTTCGCAAAGCTTGGCTCGGCGTCACCAGTGGTGGTGCCTATGTGCGCGCACAAGAGCAGCGGCTGGTCTCAGCCAAAAGCAAACTGGAATCCACGACCCTCGGCAAAGAAGTGGGCATCCGTACCAACTTGGATCTGCTTAAGGCAAAGCAAGATTACTCTGACGTATTAAAAAATCTCGCCAGTGCGCGTTATCGCTACCTGAATGCACAGCTCCAGCTGTCCCAAGCAGCAGGACGTTTAAATATCAATGCGTTAGAGAGCGTTAATCGGACCATTCGCCACTGACAACCAATATGCCGATGTGCTTGGCACGCAACAAGTGTTTAATTTATTCATCTGCGTGTAGCTTTTTCCTAAACAGCTGATTAGAATCATTCCATCGATTACATGGCGCTGCCAACACACGGAGAACACAATGTCAGATTTGCTCAAGCGCAAGGCCCAAGCAACCCCACGTGGAGTGGGCGTGATGTGCGATTTCTTTATTGACCGCGCAAAAAATGCCGAACTGTGGGACACCACCGGCAAGCGCTACATTGATTTCGCCGGTGGTATTGGCGTACTGAATACCGGCCACCTGCATCCCAAAGTACAGGCTGCAGTTGCCCAGCAATTACAGAAATTCAGCCACACCTGTTATCAGGTCGTTCCGTATGAATCCTATGTTTCGATGGCCGAAAAGCTCAATAGCCGCGCACCAGGTACCCACGCTAAGAAAACCGCCTTTTTCTCGACCGGTGCTGAAGCAGTAGAAAATGCGGTCAAGATCGCTCGTGCAGCGACGGGGCGCCCGGCAATTATCGCCTTCGGCGGAGCCTTTCATGGCCGCTCACTCTTGACCATGGCACTGACCGGCAAAGTGGTTCCTTACAAAGTTGGCTTCGGTCCCTTCCCTGGCGACATCTACCGCGCCCCGTTTCCAAATGCATTGCATGGCGTCAGCGTAGACGATTCCCTCTCCAGTCTCGAAAAACTATTCAAATATGATGTTGATCCAGCACAGGTTGCGGCAATCCTGTTTGAACCAGTCCAAGGCGAAGGCGGTTTTGTCCCGGCACCCGTTGATTTTGTACGCCGCTTGCGCGCACTGTGCGACCAGCACGGCATTCTGTTGATTGCAGATGAAGTCCAGGCTGGATTTGCGCGTACCGGCAAATTGTTTGCCATGGAAAATTTTGATGTCCTGCCTGATTTGACCACACTGGCCAAAAGTTTGGCGGGTGGTTTCCCGCTGGCAGCCGTCGTTGGCCGCGCCGAAATCATGGATGCGCCCAACCCTGGTGGCTTGGGTGGAACCTATGCCGGTAACCCACTGGCACTAGCGGCCGCCGAAGCGGTACTAGATGTAATCGATGAAGAACAACTGGTGCAACGCTCACAACAGCTCGGTGATAGGCTTAAGGAAAAACTGAACGGACTAAAATCGTCAGTTGCAGAAATTGCCGAAGTACGTGGTTTAGGTGCGATGGTTGCGGTTGAATTCATGAAGCCAGGAACGCATCAAGCCGATGCCGCCTTCACTAAAAAAGTTCAGACGGAGGCGCTCAACCACGGGCTGATCCTGCTGACCTGCGGCACCCATTACAATGTCGTACGCTTCTTGTTCCCATTGACCATTGAAGACGCAGTCTTCGAAGAGGCGCTGGGAATTCTAGAAGCGGCAATCAAAGCTTAAGAGGACACGCCGCTTATGTTGAACCTCAAAGACCAAACGCTGCTCAGAGAGCAGTGTTATATCGATGGACAATGGCTTGATGCCGACGATGGCACCCAGATTGCAGTCACCAATCCTGCAACCGGTGAAATCATCGCAAGCGTTCCCAAAATGGGCCGCAACGAAGCACTACGTGCGGTAGCCGCAGCCGAGCGCGCATTTCCGCTCTGGAAGAAACAAACGGCCAAACAACGCGCCACCCTGCTGCGCCGCTGGTTTGACCTGATGATGGAAAATCAGGATGACTTGGCAATGATTCTGACGGCGGAGCAAGGTAAGCCACTGCCTGAAGCCAAGGGAGAAATTGCTTATGGTGCGTCCTATATAGAATGGTATGCAGAAGAAGCTAAGCGCGTGTATGGCGACACCATTCCAACAAGTCAAAACGATAAACGGATTCTGGTGCTCAAAGAGCCGATCGGCGTGACTGCGGCAATTACACCGTGGAACTTTCCAAATGCCATGATTACGCGCAAAGCTGCACCCGCCTTGGCTGCAGGATGTCCGATGGTAGTACGCCCAGCCAGCCAAACACCATTATCAGCCCTGGCGATTGCCGTTCTGGCTGAGCGCGCAGGCATTCCTGCTGGGGTGTTCTCGGTATTAACCGGTGGTTCAAGCGAAATTGGTGCCGTACTCACCAGCGCCGATGCTGTAAGAAAATTTAGCTTCACCGGCTCAACTGAGGTTGGTCGCCAACTGATTGCCCAATGTGCGACTAGCGTTAAAAAAGTCGCAATGGAATTGGGCGGCAACGCACCATTTATCGTGTTTGACGATGCGGATCTCGACGCAGCGGTCGAAGGCGCAATGATTTCAAAATATCGCAATGCCGGGCAGACCTGTGTATGCGCTAACCGTTTTTATGTACAAGACGGTGTACATGATGCCTTTGTCGAGAAATTTATCGCGGCGGTTGCCAAACTTCAGGTTGGCAACGGACTTGAAGCGGGCGTCAACCAAGGCCCACTGATCGATGGCAAGGCAATCAGTAAAATCGAAGAACATGTTAGCGATGCGCTGGGAAAAGGCGGCAAACTGTTGTTAGGTGGTAAACGCCATGCTTTGGGCGGATCATTCTTCGAACCGACCGTGATCACGGGGGTCACACGCGAAATGAAAGTGGCACGCGAAGAAACCTTTGGTCCACTGGCGCCTATTTTCCGTTTTCACAGTGAAGATGAAGTGATTGAACTGGCGAACGACACCGAGTTTGGACTGGCAAGTTACTTCTATGCCCGCGACCTTGGACGGATCTTCCGGGTAGCAGAAGGCCTGGAGTATGGAATGGTCGCAGTCAATACCGGCATTCTTTCCAATGAAACCGCGCCATTTGGTGGGGTCAAACAGTCTGGACTGGGCAGAGAAGGTTCCAAGTACGGTATAGAAGACTATCTAGAGATCAAATATGTCTGCCTGGGTGGCATCGACAGTTAATTTACTAGTCTCGGATGAGTACCAAGCTGAAAGCCACCGGGCGACCCGGTGGCTTTTTTAATGTAAGCGCGCACTACGCTCGGTCAGGTTGATGCCCGCCTCACGCATACAGCCAGATAATGTATTCCAAGCGCGTTCACGGTCAGGTGCCACATCGGACACCAAGAGCCATACAGAACGAGCCAGCACGGTATCCGTCGCAGTTTGGCGCAGCACCACTTCATAGCCTTGCAACTCGGGTTGATATTCTGCCTCAGCCTGTAAACCAGCATAGCTGCCGACCTGCGCGGCCGTCAGCGCCAGACTCAAGCCCAGACGTTTCCGATTCATTCCGTTGATACCCGCTTCAAGCGCATCCCACCAAGGCATTGGCGCATAAAGCTCCGCCTCGCCATATTCCATTTCAGCCCCCAGGGCGTCTTGCACCAGAGAAATCACGGCTTCTAATGCCTTACGCCCACGGCGACGTGCCTGCCCTGGCTCCAATGAACCGCGCTCAACCAAAAATGGAATAAACGCCACCAACAACTGGGGATCATGGGTCTGTCGCGCGGCGTCAAAGGTGGCGCGCGCATCGACGGGATCAACCGGAGCATAATCGCAGCCTGCATCCATGACGGGTGCCAGATGAACCAGATCCTGACAAGAACGCTCATTCAACATGTCGGAGGTAAATAGGGTAGGAGAAACCCACAGCACAGACTTGGCCGGCAATTCCAGGGCTTCAGATAACACCGGCTCAACCCGCTCAAGCAAGGGGAAATGCCACCAGACTCCCCCTTCTGTGCGAGAAAAGATAAAGGGCAAACCCCATAATTCAAGCGACAGAATTGACCCATCCTTGCGTACCACTTCAGGGAAGGCAATACAGTCACGGGCGGTTTGTAACAACACCTCGCGAGCCGAAGGGTCGCTCTGTAACGCCAGCTGCGCCTCAGTCAATACCGCCTGGTCGCCGCCGCTCAGAGCCTGTTGCACTAGAGCGGTCAGGCGCAAACGACTGACTGGCTGCTGACTCGCTTCGTGTGCCAATAACTTAAGTTCGGTCACAGCGGCAGTACGTTCAGCTGGAGTAAGCGGCTTACTGGCAATCACCCGCATTTCACGCAGATCCGCTCCTAACTCTCGTTCACTATAAATCGCTTGCAGACGCACATAGAGTCCCATCGCCTCATCACAGATTGTCTGCAACTCTGCTGCAGTCGGTGGTTCTGCGCTAAAAGTAAAATCGTAGAGTCTGACCCCTTGATTACAGACATAAATCGACGCATTCTCTGATTCATCAAACAGTACAGCACTGGCAAAGCCACGCTTGGCGGCTTCATCAAATGGGGTTTCGTCATTGCCAACCAATCGGCAAACAAACCTAGGCTCTTCGGTGTGGACCAGATATTCGCAGGGCTCAAGGCCCTGCTCATCCAGAGCATCACCAAATATAAAACGGTTTGGCCTTAAGGCTGAACCTTGAATACGCGCATTACGGGGATGGGGCTTCATCATTCAAAATCACACAATACATTCAGGCTAGTCATGAATTGTAACGTGATTACAGCAGTCATAAGAAGACCCATACAATAAAACCCCTAAACTAGCCATAACCGAATAGGACACCTAGCTTTTTACTGGAAGTCACCGCTAAAGCAACGTACCCTATCACACCATTTCTGACGCATACCAGCACCCGACTAGTGAGCAAAATACATGAACAAACCCACCGTTATCATTAGCGCATGTCTATATGGTGAACCTGTGCGCTATGATGGACAGGCAAAAACACTGCCTGCCCCTTTGCTGCAAAAATTAGCCCAACACTACACCCTCATCCCGGTTTGCCCAGAATGTCAGGGAGGACTGACAACGCCGAGAGCCCCAGCGGAGATAATAGGAACAAGTGGAGCAGAAGTACTAACCGGGCATGGAGTAGTCAAGACCGCCACGGGCGAAGATGTTTCTGATGCATTTATGACCGGTGCAAACGCTGTTCTACAACAGGCGCAATCCCAAAACTGCAAGCTTGCGATTTTCAAAGCCAATAGCCCATCATGCGGGGTACATCAACACTATGATGGCAGCTTCACCAATACGCTATGTAGTGGGCCAGGGGTGACCACGGCATTACTGCAAAGCCACGGTATCAGGGTAATTGATGATGATGAAGTGCACATGTAAGGCACCCGTCATTTAGAGGCCCACATTGTAGGCACATCGTGTTCTGCAGACGCACAGCAAAAAGCCCTGACTTCAAAGAAGTCAGGGCTTTTTCACTATAGGGAGTCTGGCAGTGTCCTACTTTCACACGGCGAATGCCGCACTATCATCGGCGCTAAGGCGTTTCACGGTCCTGTTCGGGATGGGAAGGCGTGGGACCACCTCGCTATGGCCGCC